>ENA-OROQ01000193-OROQ01000193.1-human-gut-metagenome-genome-assembly--contig:-NODE-193-length-90971-cov-23.432_pt1 | contig 90971 bp, 88 predicted proteins | sample MGYA00242136_ERZ509062 | MGnify/ENA primary metagenome ERZ509062 (study PRJEB26280, sample SAMEA2338735) | human gut metagenome | biome: human gut; feature: human-associated habitat; material: faeces...
GCGATTCCTCCCCGACCACAAGGGCCGGGGTATCCTCGCCAAAAACATCATGAAGAGCATCACGAAAGCCCAGTACGCCATGCTGTTTTTCGCCGTCGACAGGCTCAAGGAAGACTCGTGGCATACCGGCCCCTATGGTTTCGACGCGTTGAAGGAACGCGGCCTGGTCGATTTCGGGCAGCATGACCGGATCATCACCGACGAGGGCATTGCGTTCGTGAAACGTATGCTTGCCGACCCGGAGAGCATGCCGATGACCGCGAAACGGGCGATAGCCGAATATGATGTGCTGCGCGACGAATATGCGCACCTGTTCGAGCATGATCCGGACATGAGGGTCAGGGTGGCGATGTTCGGCGTCCATGGTCTCGAACCGGTCGAACCGCCGACCGGCATCGACGGGTTCCGAACGGACACCATCTACGATTTCAAGGATCTGGACGTACTATCGGCGACCTTCGCGATCACGCACCTGTACTCCGGGTTCAACCCGAATCATCATGTGATCGTCCGGGCGCATGAATCGTATACGGATCCCCCAGCCCCGGTCATCGACAGCATCAACAACCGCCAGCTACGCCAGTCGGGCGGCACACGATATCTGAAAGTATCCAGAACCGTATTGGACAAGGAGAAGCAATGAGCGTCGAACGCATCATCGTAGAAACCAACGACGAGACCGGCAACAATCCGGTCGAATATGATTGGGAATTCGACCCAGACGGCACGTTCCACATGAGCGGGGACGGGGAAATTCCCGCCGTCTTCGAGGAGCCCGCCGCCATCGTCGACGCGTTCAACCATGTCAACATGAGCATCGTGAACGGGGAGCGGACACCGTTGAAGGACGGCGACCGCGCCTGGTTCACCCTGCTTGCCGTCACCCTCGCCACCCTTATCCCGTTCGTGGAGGGGAAGGACGGCGACCGGGTGGGATTCATGATGGGCGATACGTCAAACGGCTTCAACATCAATATCACATCACCCGAATTCCTGGCCTGCTGCCGGTCCATGTGGGTCGGCGCGGACGTGTATCGCGCGTTCGGCCGATACCTGAACTTCCGATGGGACACGATCCGCGAGGCGTGGGTGGAGAACGGTTCCGGTCTCGCGTTCATCGGGGCGGACGGTCAGGTGGCGTACATGCTGGAGACCGCCATGTCGAAAGGCGACGGCATCCGTTTCGACCCTATGGAGGGCAGGGAGGACACCGTCCGACTGTTCCGGCTCCTGCTGGAAACCGCGAAATGCGCGGACATCCCGGTCCGATTCACAGGCGGATCAGGCAGTTTCCAACAAGACGAATAACGCACGAGATAACGACGATAGCATTCGTTCCGGTAAAACGGTAAAACGGAAGTCAGTAAAAGGTTTCGTTTCCTCTTGGAGGCATCGAACGTCACTGCTATCCCGCTTCAATTCGTCAACTAAACCGTATCCGGGAAGAAAGAAAAAAAGACCAATGGGAAGACATGCCGCCTCAAGACCAGGCCGACTCCGTCCTCAGCACAATACTGAAGACATTTCGCTCCGGAATATTGAAGAGAACACCGTTCCTAAGAGAGAAGACAGACAATCACAAGGAGTGGGTTACCGGCTGTTGCAATTGTTCGCAGGCATGTCGATTTTTCTCGCCATCATCCTAGTAATGCACGTCGGATGGGTGTACATCGGCAACGGAATGGATCAGATCCACACGCAACAGACCATCGTCAAAAACCAAGGATTCAAAACAGCCCAACCCACTAAAACTGACGGTTCAACCCGTATCGCCAAACCCCAAACCGGAGAACCACCCACCGAACCGGAACCCGAATACTCGACAGTGATCGGCTGGATGCGAATCCCCCGGTTCGGCGCCGAATGGCAACGAGCCATCCAAGAAGGCACCGATCTGAAAGTCCTTGACAACTACGGTATCGGACACTACCAAGGAACCGTCATGCCCGGAAGCATCGGCAACAGCTCCTACGCCGGACACCGCACCCCCGGTGACCTAGGGCCGGCGGACACGTTGAAACCCGGGGATCCGATCATCATTCAGACAGCCGACCACTGGTACGTGTATGAAATGCAATCATCTTGGATGACGACCCCCGATGATGCCGCCGTCATCGCCGACCAGACAGACCAAAAAGACGCGCGCCTCATCACACTCACCACCTGTAAATACTCGCTAGATGAACAGGACAGTCTGAGTGCTAGACTCATCGTCCGCGGACGGTTCAAATATTGGGCCAACACTGCTGACGGAATACCAAAAGAACTTGCTCCCAAACAATCAACTCCCATACAACAGGCAAAAGCCACCATCGCACGCAGCATCCAAAAAGCCAGCAAATACGCTCCAGTCAGCCAACTCCTGTTCACCGCAACACTAACAATCTGGTGCATCCTCACAGGCCTGTCATGGCTCATCTGGCACAAAGACCGCCAGAAGAAAACAACATCATGGAACCTCATGACACTAATCTGGCGCATCCAATCAGGCCCAATCATCCTACGCGCAACCACCTGCCTATTCTTCTGGATAACGCTACTATTCGCCGAATGGGCATGGATCAGCCCACTACTTTCCCAACTGATCCCACTATCCACCGGCACCGCCACCCTAAACTAGGAAAAATGACCATGACATTCACCGACAGCAGAGAACTGCATCGCAGTATTCTCGCCAACCCGTATCTGCCCGCCCATCTGCGTGAACAGGCGGCGAACGACAGGAGCGAATACTGCCGTGCCGAGGATGACGATGACCTGCTGGAGATCGACCGGCTCACGGACCCTGGGCTCGTCCGCTTTTATATCGAATCCGGCAACGGTTCCATGCACGTGGACGTGCCGGAGGATACCGCCCGCAGTATCGCCTATTGGATTCTCGACCATACGAACGCATGAAGGAGGAAGACCAACGGAAACGACCAACACAACGGGACGAACGATAATGAAGACGTCCAGTGCGCACGTCCGACGCAAATCCATTCCGTCCGGAGAACTCTCCACGCTCATCCTGCACCGGGATACGGGCGTCACGGATCCGGAGCGTCCGTTCAAGTCCCAATGCTCGTGCGGCCGCTGGTTCACCGCGTTGGACTGGCATCTGCACGGATGCTGGACGGGTTCCGAATACCAGTACGACGAGCCTCCAAGCGTCCTCCACGAATATGAGAGGTTCCTCGCATACGACCTGTTAAGCGAGGCATTGGGGCAGGTCGGAGTGCTGGGCCCATCCGATACGAACACCCACCCCGTACGGGAAGATGGAGAAGGAAACCATGCGCGGGTTTATGTGATTCATCGGATTGGGCCGCCTGCTGACGGTCGGCGCGATCGCGTTCGCCGTCACCCTGGCCGCGGCGCTGGCGGCGTTCCTTTGCGACCGGCTGGGCTTCGGCGTCCCGTGGCTCCCGTCCGGGTTGCACGCGGTCTCCGTGATTGGCGGACTGGTAGCCGCGTTCTCACTGGCGGCGACCGCCACGTCTACGACAATCACGTCGACCAGTTCCTCGAGCAGCTGGGCCGCGAACCCTACCCGTACCCGACCATCGAGATCCGCAAGGCGGATTCCCTGTTCGACTACCAGTACGAGGATTTCAAGGTCGTGGGCTATCAGCATCGTCCCATCATCAAGACACCTGTCGCTGTATGAAGTGATTGCAGTCTTATCATCGTTTTTCATCACGCTTCATTACCGCTTCTTATGTAATGAAGCGTGGTAAAATATTAAGCATGAAGAAACTGGAACAAAAACTGCTACCCATAGCGCGCAAGTGGGCTGGAAACATACCGGTGTGGGCCGCCCGGGAGGCCGGAGTCGAAGCCTCAACCCTGCGTCACTGGGCCAAAGACAACCCTGACGTGGAAAACGGAACCAGAGGCGTATACGTCTGGTATACGGACGATGACAAAATCGATTGGGACGTATGCGAAACCGCCAGATATCTCGCGAAAGCAGGGAAAGACGCATTCCTCTGGGGGCCAAGCGTACTGGAGTTCATGGAATTAGGCGACGTGGGCGAACCGGGGTTCTATATTGCGGTTCCCACACGCCGATATCCCCAGCTCTCCGTGAAATGGGTCGTCACCAAGAAGAAGACGCGCTCCAAATACAAAGGCATGCCTATCCAGTCGTTGAAGGATGCCATTGTTTCCTCCATGCCGATGCTGGATGATGACAAACGTCGCACGGTACTGGATGACGCTGCGCAAAGATATCCGAAAATCAAGGATTTTTTAAGAAAGGTCGGCGCGGAATATGGAATCGAATGAACCAAAACGACCAAATTCCTTTAAGCGACTTAAACAGCTGATCGACAGGCAGACTATACGCCTTTCAGACACGGCAAAAGCAAAAACCTTCAGGAAGAACTTCATCGCCGGGGTGCTGGGACAGATGATTCCAGATGGAGCCTACCTCAAAGGAGGTTCCGCTATCTCGTTGCGGTATCCGTTGTCTGAATCGAGAGTATCCCGTGATATAGATACGGCTTACTCGGGTTCCGAAGAAGAGTTTGAGGAGCATGATTTAGATTCATGTCGATTCGTACCGGAAAGCGGATGGCACCGTTGTGCGGGGATACAATCGGAGACGTTCGCGCTAAAAGCGGCGTGCAATCCGCTTGCCGATGATTAATACTCCATGGTTTACCCGTAGTCATCGTATTGTTCTTCCGTTTCGGCTTTGCGTCGGCCTTTCTCCTGTACTTCGTCAACCTGGTCGGTGCCGCTGATTTCGGTTCTTTGGCCGATCCAGTCGATGATGGTGAATGTGATGCAGAAGATGATGAGCAGGATGCCGATGATGGCGATGATGCCGAGGATTCGACCGTAGCTGTGTGCTTGGCCGGTCAACCATTGGATGAGGCTGCCGGCCGTTATTTCATTCGCGTATTCGGGACTGTCCGAGACGAGTTCCGCACGCTGGTTGTTGATACCGAGGAAATAGGTGGCGTAGCCGATCAGGGGAGCGGCTATCGCGGTCAGTACTCCTGAAGCCCACATGAAGAACTGGTATCGGTTATACCATTTGCTGATTTTCCAAAGAATTCCCATGACTCCCATTGAACCAGTCAAAGGCAAAGAGAAGCCCCTAAAGTCCTAAGATATTCAATCTTCCGTTTGAGCTTTAGCAATGTCCTTTTTCATCTGATGATGGACTGCATGTTCCTTTAGATAGTCACGCAGATAGGGGATCTTGAAGTCTACATAACCGAAGCCGGTTTGTTCAATGACATCTTCTTTAATCAGCTGCGCCCTGTACACGCTTGCATACTTAACATCACGGTGAATTCGTTCGGCTATAACGCGGGTGTTCGACGGACCGTCATCTTGTGACATCGCAATCAGGTAATCTTTCGCCATTGGGGAAAGATTGTCAAATTCTGGACCATGAACCATACTGCCCAAACTGATTCGAGCTTTTTTTATGCCTTGCTGTGCGTCCTCCATGTGGACGCGGTCCAAGTGGTTATTCACATCTGAATAACGCCATGACCAGTATCCAACCAGCTGGATCATGAACGGATAGCCATTTGTGGCTTCGGTCAATGAATTCAGAACATCATAATTTGCATTTTTTCCACATTTGGAAATGGTTTTTTCAAAGGCGGACCAAATTTCCTTGAGATCAACACTCCCCAGATGATGGCATTCGGCACGTCTTAAAAAAGTCAGCACATCGTCATTAATGACGGTATCCACCATTGACGGAAGACCCGCGAACACAAATGCCACGTTCCTTTTTTCTCGGATTAAATGCTGAATTCCGATAGCGAGGGATCGAATCTCTGGCAAAGAACTCGGTTGAACCTCATCCAGTGTGATCAACACACCTTGCTCGGACTCCTTCAACCGATCCAGCCGATTGACGATGGCGTGCCTTATGTCCAGAACCTGGTTATCCTGTTGAAACTCAACCGAACCAAAACCCAATGATGCTTGAATTCCGGCACCTGGTACCGCAAAACCGCCTGAGGGTAGTTCGTATTTGCTTATGCGGGTTTCCGGCCTATCTAGCAGTTCCTGGATCAGCCTGCTCAGAAAACCGACTTCAGCGGTTTCGTCAATTACATACCATCCACGATTTCTGGCTATATCTCCGAGGGCATTCAGCATGACGGTTTTCCCTACGCCTCGGGCGCCAGTTACATATAGGAGTCTTCCTGGTGCGCCCACGCCATCATCTAGAGCGATTTGAAAATCATCTAGCTCGACCTGTCTGCCTACTAGTACAGGCGGTGTCATTCCCGCAGTTGGCTTAAATGGATTAGGCATGCCCTCTACCTTTCTGCTTGAGTATTTCCCAATACCATAACACAAAATCTAAAAAATCTAAAAAATCTAAAATCGTCTAAAAAAATACAGATCCACAACCGGACAAACCACTTGGCTTCCTCCCCCCGCCTCTACAGGCGGGGGGAGGAAGCCAAGAAGCGGATCTTCCGCAGAAAGCAGCACCATGAGCAATCCGACACAGGCTCCTTCGGCTGGGCCGTCCTCGGCTTCTTCATTCCTATGGATCGTATTCGCAGGCATCTTATTCGCCGCATTCGGCTCCTACTAAAGAGACAAGCCGAAACGACAGTCCCATAAAAGACGAGGGTGACGCATCCTATTTTCATGGGATGCGTCACCCTCGCTCCTGAAAAGGATAGGTTAACTGCAGGGGACCTGGATTGCGGGCGAACCGTCAGTGGGATATGCGAAACACATATTTTCATATCCGTCGTCCCCTCCCGTGGAACCACCTCCGTTGCCACCGCCCTGGGATTGCGTGTATCCGCCGCCCGTGTATCCGGTGTAGCCACCGCCCGTGTCACCCGCGGAACCACTATCGTTGCCCGACGTTTGGGCGGTGTCTTCGGCCGTCTGCTTCGCCTTTTCGGCCTTGGCCTTCGCGTCGGCGTCGGATTTCGCTTTGATGGAGTCGTTGACCGCCTTCACCGCATCCGAGATGGCCTTCTCGTCCTTCGTCTTGATGGCATTCTCCAATGCGGTGCGAACCTTGTCGTCCTGCACCCTGCCCTTCGAATCATCCAGGACCTTGGTCGCGTCGGCGATGATCCTGTCGAGCTTCGAACCGTTCACGGCCTCGGCCTTGCCCTTGACCTCGCTCACGGTCCTGGAATATGCGGTCGCAAGACCGTCGATCTCCTTCGTCATCGCCTTGATATCGGTCAGGCTCCCGGACGGGCATTCCGGAATGGTCGTCTTCGTCTTCTCCGCGGCCTTCACGGTCGACGCCAACACGGCGACCGTCTTCGCGTCCTCGACCTGCGAATCCCGGACCGTGATCGCGGCCTTCATCGCATCCGACTTCAGATACTCCGTCAGCTTCTTCTGCGCCTTCACCGCCTTGTCGTATGAGGTGGCGCATTCCCCGGACGCCGCCGTCAACTGATTATGGTTCCAATACAGGTATCCACCGGTGCCGACAGCCGCCAAAACAACGACGGCAGTACCCCCAGCAATCAACGGAACCAGCCACTTCGGATGCTTACGATCCGGAGGCAGGTGGACTTCGAATTCCGTCACCGGCTCAACCGGTGGCGTGACGTTCATGTTCATAGGTTCTTCTTTCTCATTCATTTGTCTTTCCTTATACTATGTCGGTCAGGCTGAACCGTGTCTCCAATACACGGTCGCCGATCAGGCCTTGTTTCGTGGACAATTTCAGAATGCATCCAATGATATGCGCTTGCAAGCGCAACGGTAAGGTGGCCGCTCACAAAAAATATCGTTGACTTCCTCCCCACGGCTGAAGCCGGGGGATTCCTGTCGCATGTGAGACAATCCCCTATTCGGAGAGTCTTCCCACATGTGTGGCAGGGGTTGGCGTTTCAATGGAACCTTCCCGTGAAACACAGGTTTCGCGGGATGCGTGTCCCTCCACGCCCTCGGCATCGTCCATGCCGGTTGTGTGTATCGCGCGGTCGAGGATGTTCTTGGCCGCGTTGATGTCCGCATTGTCCTTATTGCCGCAGTTGACGCATTGGAAGACCGCTTGGCTTTCACGGTTCTCCAATGCGACATGGCCGCAACGGTTGCAGGTCTGGGACGTGTACGCCGGGTTGACCAGTATGAGCCGGGTCCCGGCGAGACGGGTCTTGTATTCGAGTTTGTTCTGGATGTCCGTCCAACGGTTGCCGAGGATACTGCGGTTCAATCCCGCTTTGGCCGCCGAACCGTTATGCAGGTAGCGTCCCTTATGGTCGGGGTCCTGTTTCGGTTTCGGCTTGCGGGTCATTTGCCTGGTGTCCAACGCTTCCAAGGCGATGAGGTCGTAGTCTTCGACCAGTCGGGTCGTGGTCTTCGCGACCCAATCGTCCTTGCGGTTGTTGATGCGGCGGCGTATCGAACTCATGCGCTTCAATGTGAGTTTGCGTCGTTTCGACTGGAATTTCGCGGTTTTCCCATCACGTCGGCTGTTGGTCATGTCTTGTCGGGCGAGCTTGCGTTGCAGACGCAGATACTCTCGCCTCTCCCGTTCGGACGGTTGCGGCATGTCCAGCATGGTCCCATTCGACAAGGCCAATGTGTGGACGCAGCCACGGTCGATACCGGTCTGCTTGCCGGCGGCATTCCGTCGGATGGGCGACGGTTCGTTGGTGAACGCCAGAGTGCGTTCCGTCCAATTCACCGCCACGCTCGTGTAATCCCTGATGGGTTGGCTGACGCGCACGTGGATGGAGAGCGTCCAACGGCATCCCGTTTCGCCCGGCTTGCGGAATTCCTTTTTCACGCTTCCGGTGATTACGACCACTCCGCGCTTGCGTGACACCTGATGGTAGATGGCGTTGCCGGTCTTGTTCTGGTTGCGCCAGCATACGAAATACTGGGGGTCGCGTTTGCGGGATTTGAAGCCCGGGACACGACCGCCATTGATTTTCTTGCGCTTCAATCCGGCATACCATTCCGAATTCTCCACGCGCATGGGACTGGCGAGAACGGCGGAGGGGATGCATGCGAGCCAAGAACACCGGATTCGAGCCTCGCTGTCCTTGAAAGGTTCCCCGACGGTCGCGCCGCCCAAGGGAACGTCTACCCACATGCGTTCATGGGATTCCATGTCCTCCATGTAGCGGCGGATTGTCCTATGCTCCCGATGTTGGTTGAAACGGGTGCGCCACCCGTCGCACAGCCAGTCCATGATGCGTTCGGGATTGCGCGTCCAACGACGGTTGCGGCACGCATCGTCGCCAAGGTACACGGATGCGCCCGTGTGCTTGACTTTGACGATTCGTACCTTCTGGCTCATACCGTAAAATCTTACCACGAAAAATAATGACTAATCAAAAAATGGCGGCTTACCCCAGTCTTAAAAAGACGGGGCTTGCGCCGCCAATCCGGTCAATTTCAATAAAAAACCGGTTAATTACAAGATTTGACGTTATGGTAAAAACCGCAAGAGTCCAGTGACCATCACTGGCGACAAAATATCCTTCCTATCAGAGGAGACGATATGGGGAGAAACAACAATCCCACTCGCGGTTCCACAATCCGACATGTGGTCCGCACGATCGCGGCGGCCAGTGCGGCCGTCGCCACTTTGGCGGCGGGCATGCTCGTGGCGGGCACGGCGAACGCGGCCGCCATGCGCGATCCGTTTGAACGCTCCATTCAGAACGGCAACCCGGGCCTGTGGGCGAACCTGGGCACGATCACGTTCAGCAACGGGGACTCCTACCCGGACATGGAGCAGTCGCTCGGCGTGGTCGACAGGGTCAACGGGAAGAACGCGTACTGCATCCAGGCCGACGCGCTCTACACGGGCACGGCGGGCACGTGGGGCGATTGGGCCGACGAGAGGACCAAGCCGGACGCGCAGAAGCTCGCCTGGCTGACCAACAAGTACAACGATGACAGGGACGACCTCACGCAGGCCGCGATCGCGGGCCTGGTCCACAGGAAGCTCGACCCGATGGGCGACGAATACCTGAATGGCATCCAACGCCTCGGCTGGAAAGACAGGATCGGCTGGGACACGTACGCGGCGAAGATGGACAGCCTGTGGAATGAGGCGGTCGCCAACACGCCCTCGAACCTCGACATGAGATACCAGTACACGATCGGCCAACGCAAAGGCACCATCGATGTCGGCATCCAGAACGGGAACGGCGGCTTCCTTTCAGGAATCACGTACACCGCGACCCTGAAGGGCCCGGCCGTGTTCGACCAGACCGGCAAGAACACGATCAACGGCACCACCACGAATTCTGCGCAGCATGTCGCGTGGACCGCAACCGGCAATGGCAAGGTTATGCCTGTTTTTAATTACAAGGTTCCGAAGGCCGCCAAACTGTCCTCGCCGAACCAGAACCTGATGGCAGCTACCGATCCCGAGACCGTGTCGAAGAACATCCAGTTCGAGGTGCTGAACAACTTCAAGCCGACCATCGAATCCAACCAGACCGATCATCGCATCGAATACGGGCATGCGCCCGAAGATGATCTGACCTGGCATGTGGACCCGTCCGGTGGCGACTGGATTGAAGGCGCGACCATCAAGAGCACCGGCACCCTCTACTACTTCGCGAAAAAGCCGGTCGAAGGCCAGACGACCGTCAAGGATGGGGTGAAGGCCGCGACCGCGACCGTCACCGGCGACAAGGACGGCGCCACCAATCATGTGGACGCCGCCTCCATCACCATGGACCCCGACTTCGTGAAGACGCACCCGGGAGCCAGAGCGTCGAGCCTGCCGGACACCGGCTGGTACACGTGGGTGTGGCAGATCACGCCCGACATGCAGGACGCCAACATGAAGCAGTACCTGTCCACGGACTACGACTGGTCTGACAACGTGCTGGAAGCGGAATCCACTCAGCATGTGCGCAACATGCAGCCGACCATCAAGTCGAGTGTGAGCGACGCTTACAAGAATGATCAGAGCACGGTGACCGGTGCCGATGGCACCGAGCGTCCGAGCGTGCAAATCGGTTCCGCTCAGGCATCCGACAAGACCGATGTCGTCTACCTTGAAAAGGGCAGCGTCATCCGTGATAAGGTCACGCTGGGCGTGACCGACGTGAACGGTGACGGCAAGGTCGACACCCAGGACTGGCTGCACACCAAGGACGGTCAGGGCGAAGGCAAGGAAACGGAAGACAACCAGATCACGCTTACCGTGAATGGCTCCATCTACGGTGGTATGACCCGCGAACAGGCCGAACAGGCTCAGAAGGATACCGCCGCGGGCAAGACCGTCGAACTGCCCAAGCAGGCTGTGAAGCTCGCCACCGCGACGTTCACCACGAACAAGGCCGGCGACTACCTGATTTCCAGCAGTGACGAGGACAAGCCTGTCGCCCAATGGAAGGCCGAGGATGGTGTGGATCTGACGAACCTGCCATCCGGATACGCCACGTTCGTGTTCGACATCGCGAACAAGGATCAGGACACGGAAAGCCAGACCGGTATCAAACCGTCCAAGGACTATCCGTTCGCCAAGGATGTTCATGAGGCTCCGTTCACTGCGGATGAGACCGTCATGATCCGCCTCACCCCGAAGCTCGACTCCACGGTGTCCAGCAAGGAAGTCAAGGCGGGGGAGACCACCATCGACAAGCTCGTCGTCGTCAAGACCAACGAAAAGGACGTGTGGCCCACCTACCCGGAGACCAACGTCACCGAAGGCGAGACCGCGAAGAGCACCCCGCTCAGCCTCGACTTCCACGGCGTCCTCTACAAGGTGAGTGACGACCCGTCCGCCGCGATCGAACAGACCGACACCGTGCCCGAAAACGCGGTGAAGGTTCACGAGGCCGACATCAAGGACGTCACCAAGTTCGGCACCTACACGACCGACTCGTTCACGTTGACTGACACCGGCACCTACGCTTGGCATTGGGTCATGACACCGAGTCTGACCGGCGACCAGAACCATAATCCGCTCACCGCCCTCGCATGGCGTCAGCTCACCCACGGCAAGGTGCAGCACGCTTTCGGTCTCGCATCCGAAATCGTGCGCGTCCAAGGCAAGAAGCCCGACGTGCCGAAGTGCGAGGTGTCCACCAAGAGCCAGGGTGAGGTCACGTTCGAGAACGGCAGGGCCGACCTGCACGACGAGCTCCTGCTCAAGAACTGCGAGCAGGCAGCCAAGGCCGAATTCGAACTGTGGAAGCAGGCCAACGGAGACCAGTCGGGAGACGTGCTCATCACCGTCACCGGTAAGGTCGACGCCGTGGACGGCGCCCACTCGCCGACCGTGACCGTGCATGAAACCGGCACCTACTACTGGCGTGAGAAGGTGTACGACAAGTCCGGCAAGCTTATCTCCTACGGTGACGCGCGCAAGTCGAACGAGACTGTGCTCGTCAAGGAGAAGGGTCTCGCCTCCACTGGTGTCGGCACCCCGATGCTCCTGTGGGCCGGGGTCCTCGCCGGAGCTGGTATCGCTCTCGCTCTGGCCGGTTCGAGGAAGCGTATCCGCCTGTAAGACGGTCACGCTGATCGGATAGAAACCTTGATGGGCTCATTCCGCCGTAGTGGAGTGAGCCCATCCTGCTAAAAGGGGTATGTCGGATTGGTGTCAGGTTTTTCTCCTCTGTCCTGATGCTTATCCGACATGCCTTTTCTTCGTATATGCTTGTTATACTGAATATGTTCACATAGAAAAAATAAGGAGACCAGGAACCCATGGCAGGAGAGCCGACACTCACACTCGTAGGCAATATCACCGCAAACCCCGAGCAGAGGGGAGATACGGTCACTTTCACCATCGCGCACAATACGCGTCGACGTGACCGTAACGGGCAGACAGTGGATGGGGATGCCGTATTCATGCGGTGCGCCGCATTCGGAGACCTTGCCCAGAACATCATGCGCTCCTGCTATAAGGGCATGCGCGTGGTAGCCACCGGTTACATGAAGACCAACAGCTGGACGGACAAGAACACCGGCCAACAGCGCAGCAATCTTGAAATGATCGTCACCGACCTTGGCCCCAGCCTCCGGTTCGGCGTCGCGCAATTTCAGAAGACCAGCGGCCAACAGTCCAACGGCAACGGCTACCGGCAGAACAATTACGGCGGCGGATACCAGCAGCCGAACAACGGCTATCAGCAAGGCGCATACAACAACTACCAGCAGCAGGGTTACGGCCAACAGGCTCCCGCACAGACACCGGCGCAACCTGCGGTACCCTCACAGCCCGCGATGGATCCGTGGGCTACGACCACGCCAGCCAGCACGGATCCGAACGGCGACGGCGCCGACCCGGAATTCTAAACGGTTCCGACATTGATCGAGCTGGAAGATCTGGGCGACGACCTCCGCCTATACAAGGGGGATTGTCGCCGACTCATCGCCTCCTTACCGGACAACAGCGTGGATGCGGTCGTCACCGACCCACCGTATGAGATTGGTTTCATGAACCGGGGATTCGACCGGACCGGCATCGCGTTCGACGTGGATCTGTGGCGTGGCATCCTGCGCGTTCTGAAGCCGGGCGGGCATGTTGCCGCGTTCGCCGCGAGCCGCACGTACCATCGGCTCGCCTGCGCGATCGAGGATGCGGGCTTCGAAATCCGCGACCAGATCGACTGGGTGTACGCAAGCGGCATGCCGCACGGGTCGGATGCGAGCCTGCTCGTGGACAGGGAATTGGGCGCGGAACGGATCAAGGTGGTCGGGCATGGTTTGCGCCACGGCACCGGATATTCGGACGTGAAAGGCTGGGGAAGCAGCACGGCGAACGGCGGGAAGGCGAAATCCGAATGGGATGTGCTCGCGCCCGCCACCGAACAGGCGGAGCGATGGTCCGGCTGGTACAGTCAGCTGAAACCCGCGCACGAGCCGATCTGCCTGGCCCGCAAGCCGTTGGACGGGAATCTCGCCCGCAATCTGCTCGAATACGGGACGGGCGCGTTGCATATCGACGCATGCCGCGTCCCGTTCCGCAACATGGCGGACGAGGCGGAGTCGAAGGGCAAGAACCAGCATGGACGGTTCGGCTCCGGGCCGAGAGACAACCATGTATACGGTGCGGACAAGGCGGATCGCACCGACTACACGGCCGAAGCCCGTTTCGCGCCGAACATGCTGTTCGACCAATCCGCGGCCAAGGAACTCGACCGGCAGTCCGGCGTCACCGTCAGTCGAAAAGGTAAACCACGCGCAAGCACGAAACCCGGTGACGGCTGGGGCATGACCCATACGGGTGCCGAATATGACGATATGGGCGGCGCGAGTCGATTCTACCCGGTTTTCAGGTATTGTTCGAAAGCCTCACCGTCTGAACGGCCGAAAGTCGACGGCATCCTCCATCCGACGGTCAAACCGGTCGAACTCATGCGCTGGCTTGTCCGTCTCATCACTCCGGAAGGTGGCCTCGTATTGGAGCCGTTCGCCGGCAGCGGCACCACATTGGAAGCATGCCTGCTGGAACACATGCAATGCACGGCAAGCGAACTCGACCCCGACTATATCAAGTTGATCCACGCACGGCTCAGCAAACCAATACAAAACGAACTTTTCTAGGAGGTATTATTCTAAATCCTCTTTTAGCCGATAATGTAGATTATGTCAGATAAGAATCACTCTCAATAAGAAGTCCGCTCTCCCAGCTAGAAAGAACCCATGAACGCAAACCAATGGAAACGAGTCTTATTCAGCCACATCGAGGAAACGGATCCACGGACAAGCGACAACATCGAACAATCGCGGCAACACAGCGGGCGACAGCAGAAAAATCATTGGTCGAACCGCGAACATCAGGCAAGAATCAGATACGGACGAGACTGGCGCTGAAGGATGCTTCCTATCGGTTTTGCACAAGCCTGACCTTGTCTTCGGTGATATCCCTGAGATGCCGTCCATAGGGAGATTCGCCGTATCGTTCTGATGATTCCAGCAGCTCGTCGCGGCTAATCCATCCGTTCTCGTACGCAATCTCCTCCACGACTGCGAAGGGCAGGCCCTGCGTATGCTCCTGCTGTGCAAGCTCAAACAGCCGCCGTGTTCGTGGGCACGGTCGGCCCCGCCCGGCCGCAGTCAAGCTCATGGAGCTGTCTGCGGGCCGGACGGGGCCGATTTCGCGTTATCGGGCTGGCACAGTTCCCAGAGCGCATCCAATGTCACCCCGAGATTATTGGAATATCGTTGCGCCGTGTCCAGCCTCATTCGCCGTGGATCACGCTCGCCGGACTCGAAACGATACACCTTCTGCCGGCCGCCGATGCCCCTGCCCGCCTGTTCCAAGGTCAGGCCCAATGACTCGCGGCGTGATTTCAGATTCATGTTTTCTCCTTTGCCTGATTCGGCATTCCATGAAAAGTGAGGCAGAAGGAATGGAAGAAGAGTTTGACGGTGTGTCGCCAAGGCCGGCCAAACCAATGAAGTCCCAAAGGGAAGCCGTTGGACGTTTCAAGAACGAAAACGCTCTCAACTCGCCTCAATGAAGGGTGACGCACCGTCTGACCTCTAGTGTACCACTCTTCGGCTCACCACGGTTCGATTTCGTCGGAAATGTCCGAGTCCGCCAGCCTGTGACGTTCCAGCAACCGAGCCTTGGCCTCGTCGAACGGCTGCGGGTCGGTGCTGTCGGAGCCGTTCGCGGTTTCCGAATCCACGTGTTCCCACTCGTCGCAATCCGCCAGCTTCTCGAGGCTGACCGTCGCGGTGAAGTGATCGGGGTCCGGCTGCCACATGCGGCTGGGCGGCCCGTACATGGTCCATTCCTCTTCGCCGCGATCGGTCATCAACGGCTTCGACGCCTCCTGGACTTGGCTCCAGACGAGCCGCCACATGGTCTGCTTTTCCATTGTCTTTTCCTTTCCGTCCGAAGAGCTCATCAGTGCCGTGTCGACACGCGGTCGGGGTAACGATGGGCGTAGATCCGGCAGAGCTTGTACGTCGGCGCAAGTCTCAGCGCACGGCTTTTCGGCCCCCACTTCGTTCGGAAACCCTCGTGCAGTTCCCATGCCGTTTCCACCATGATGCGCCTGGCCTTCCTGCAATCCAACGCGCGGGCGCGCTCGATGCCGTCCTCACAAAACAGATGCACGAAACGATCACGGCGGCGACGGCTGCGGAAAACGCACATTTGTTCCCCGTAGAGAAACGCATAGAAGTGGCGGTGCTCCCTGAACGCCTGCGCATAAACCAACTCTTTGAATCGGTCCCTGCCGATGATTTTGTTGCCCTGTGCCATTTTGTGGTCCTTCCCTTGCTGACACCTCCATTGTACCCCAACTGGGGTACATAATCAAGTCGGGAAACCGTGGGAATAAGAAAAGCCGCTCAGCCCTACTCCCGCAAGGCAAAGCGGCTATTTTCCAACCCACTCTCAGCTCAGTGCGTCCTTCAACTTGTCGCGCTGAGGATTCTCCCGCCTCTTAGCGGAGCGTAGGCGGGAGATGAATCAGCGTTTCTTCTTGTGTCATAATCGTATTCAGTCGTGCATTACTGAATTGGGGTGATGGCAGTGAAATTGGAATCAAATCATCATTCGGTGTTCCTCATGCACTACCACCTCGTGCTCGTCGTGAAATACCGGCGAAAAGTGTTCGACGACGAAATCTCCGCCCGTGCACGGGAAATCTTCGAGTACATCGCGCCCAAGTACGGGATAGCCGTCGAGGAATTGAACCACGACCAAGACCATGTGCATGTCCTGTTCCGCGCCCAGCCCAAGACGGAACTGTCGAAGTTCATCAACGCATACAAGAGCGCATCCAGCCGCCTGCTCAAACAGGAGTATCCGCGTATCCGTCAGAAACTCTGGAAGGAATATTTCTGGAGCCGCAGCTTCTGTCTGCTCACCACAGGAGGCGCGCCCATCGAGGTGATACGCCGGTACATCGAGAGTCAGGGACGCAAATGAGCACGACGACGATCACACGACGCAGGGCGGTCAAGTACCGCGCCTACCCCACCAAGGGGCAGGCGAACCTGATCGACCGCACCATCGGCTGCGCGCGCCTCGTGTACAACCTCATGCTGGAAACACGCATCGCCTCCTACCAGTCCCGGTTCGGCATGCCCGACGCGCAAGGCAAAGAACTGCCGTCGACGCCAAGACTGTACAAGGACGACTACCCTTTCCTTAGGGACGTGGACAGTATGGCCCTGTGCAACGCGCAAATGCACTTGGATAAGGCATACCGCAGCTTCTTCGCCAACCCCAAGTCAGGATTCCCGAAATACAAGAGCAAGCACCGCTCCCGCCAGACCTACACGACCAACTGCATCAATAACAACATCCGATTCGAGAACGGAGGCACCCGACTCAGACTACCCAAAGTTGGCCCCGTCAAGGTTCGCCAGCACAAGCGCATACCCGACGGCTGGAAACTCAAAAGCGTCACCGTCGAGCATCGCCCATCCGGCAGGTACGAGGCCACTGTCCTGTTCGAGTACGAGACCCAAGCACCCGAACCCGTACATCCCAGCACCTTCGTCGGATTGGACTATTCGTCGCACGACCTGTACGTGACCAGCGATGGGGTGCGCGCGGGATACCCGCGCTTTTACCGGCAATGGCAGGAACGGCTCGCTTTCGAACAACGCAAATGGTCTCGCATGGTCAAAGGCTCAGCCAACTGGTCCAAGCAGAAACGCAAGGTCGCCAAGGTGCATGAGCGTATCCGCGACATGCGCATGGATTTCCTGCGCAAGGCCGCGAACCGCATATCCGAATCCTATGATTGCGTATGCGTCGAGGATTTGGACCTGCACGCCATAGCGCAGACACTGCGCCTAGGCAAAAGCACCATGGACAACGGGTTCGGCGTGCTGCGCGCCATGCTTGACCGCAAACTCGTGGAGCAGGGCAAACCCGGCTTGGTCAAGGTCGGCAAATGGTATCCGTCCAGCCAACTGTGCTCCGACTGCGGACATCGGTATGCGGACACCAAGGATCTGAGCGTGCGCGAATGGACGTGCCCGGAGTGTGGTGCATGGCATGACAGGGACGTGAACGCCGCCAAGAACATCAGAGACGAGGGACGACGCCTTTCCTTGCAATAGTAGGATGACAGTCGTGAACCGTGGGGCGCACGGGGATAGCCCGCTGATACTGGCACCGCTGGGTGTCTTGAACGGGAAGCCCCCACCTCAAACGTCCGTCAGGACGTTAGGTGGAGGGAGCACGTCACTTGCCTGAGTGACCGGCACTGCTGGCGGCGCTACCGATAAGGACAGTCAATCCACTCGCATCGAATCTATCGAAGTGTTCTATGTCGTAATTCATTTGCAATTCCAGCCAGTATTCCGGTGATGTGCCCAACACGTAGGCAAGATGGTATGCGAGGCTTGTGGTGATGCGTCTTTTCCCGCGTATTATTCCACTGACGGTGATTTGTGGCAGGTTCATGGCTTTCGCCAGACGGTACATGGTGATGTTGTTCGGTTGCAGGTATTGGTGTAGCAGTACGTCGCCTGGGAGTGGCGCATGGCCTACATCGTTCATAGCCAGACCCTTTCACGCAATTCACTGACTTTTTTCTGATAGTAACAAAAGAAGCTACCGTTTTGCTTCGGTATGTGGGAATACGGTTTTGCCCGCCTCTCCCCTGTTTCGGGTCGAAGGCGGGCAAAACACGTTTGGTGCGGTGAGAATCAGTCCTCGACTGCATGCCATCCATCGGCATGCTTGGCGGAACGTACACGCACGAGCACGCAGCCAGCACCGGCGATGGTCATGATCGCCGCCAGCGTGGCGATTGCGGTGGTGTCCGATCCGGTGGAGGCCAGACCATTGTTCGTCACACCTGCGGCCTGCTTCTTGGCCTGTTCGGCCTTCTGCTTCTTGGCTTCGGCATCCTTCTTGGCTTGGTCGGCCTTCTTCTGGGCTTCCTGCTGCTTCCTGGCTTCCTCCTCGGCCTTCTTCTGGGCTTCGGCTTCGGCCTGCTTGGCGGCGGCGAGCTCCTTGTCGGACGCCTGCTTGTCGGCGAGCTTGGCGTCATAGTCGGCCTTGGCCTTCTCGTACGCCTTGTCGGCCTCATCCTTGGCCTTGTTCGCCTCATCCAGCTTGGACTGCGCTTCCGTCAGCTTCGCGTTCGCCTTCTTGAGGTTCTCCTCGGCGTTCTGCAGACGCTTGATGGTGTTCTGGGCGTCGTTGAGCTTGCCGGTGGCCGTGTTGAGGTCGTCCTTCGCCTTCGCGTATGCGGCCTTGGCGTCGGCGATGGCCTCGTCGGCGGCCTTGACCTGCTTGGCGGCGAATTCAACCTTCGCGTCGGAAACGGTCTTGGCGTCGAGCGCGGCCTGCTTGGCCTTCTCGGCCTCGGCCTTCGCGGTCTTGGCGGCGGCCAGGTCGGCTGCGGCCTTCGTCTTGTCCGTGTTCGCCTGCTTGATCGCGGCTTCCGCATCCGTCTTGTTCTTGGCGGCGGTTTGGGCCAGCTTGTCGGCGGTATCGATCTTCGCCTGTGCGGCGGCGACTGCCGTGTTCGCCTTGTCCACTGCCGTCTGGGCTGCGGTCTGGGCGTCGGTGGCGGTGGCGGCTTCGGACCGGGCTTCCTTGGTGGCCTGCTGGGCGGCGGAGTACGCTTCGTTCTTCGCCGTCTGATCCTTCTTGGCTTCCTCCAACGCCTTGGCCTTGTCCTCGTTCGCCTTCACGGCCTCGTCATACGCTTTCTGCGCCTCGTCGGCGGCGGCCTGCAAATCCTTGGCCTTCTGAGCGGCCTGCTGGGCTTCCTCGGCGGCCTTCCGTGCGGACTGCTGGGCGGCGGCCAGCGCCTTGGCCGCATCGGAGGCGTCCTGTGCGGCCTGCTTGCTCTTGGACAATGCGGTCTGGTATGCGGCGTCGGCTCCGGTCAGGGAATCACGGTAGGCAGTCAAATCAGTCAGGTATGCGTCAACGTCCATGATGCGGCCCGCGTCGGAGCCGATTCCGTTAGCGTTTTCGGTGAACAGCTGACTATGGGTGTTCCCGCCGATACCCGTGATGTTGCCGTTCTGGCTGACGCCGAAACCGGTGAGGGTAAAATCGGTGTTGACCAGCGTGGTGTAATGGCCATAAGCGCAGGGGTTGACGGGCTTGCCGTCCGAGGCCTTGCAATCCAGGACACCGTCGGACATGTCCTTCTCATACATGGACTTCTCCGTGTCGTACCAGCCCTTAAAGGGATCAGGATAACCCCAGGCGAGGTTTTCGCTGGCGGGGAATTGAAGTGGATGGTTCACGTTGTTGTTGGCATAATCCGCATCCGCCATGGCCTGCGCCATCAGGGTGTCACTGACCTTGAGGGGCTGCAGGCCTTCCTTCGCGCGAAGCTGATTGGCTTCCTGGATGAACTTCAGGGCCTCGATCATGTTGTCCAACGTGGTCGCATCACCCTTGGCACCATTATGAATGGCGTCAAGATACTCGGTGACGGTCGGATCGGTGAGAACCTTGACTGCCTGAGAGGCACCCTTGTCGCCGAAGTAGGCCACTGCGCCCTGAGACAGCTTGTCCTGAGCCTCGTCTGCCGCTTCCTTCTTGGCGTCGGCCTCGCTCTTGGCATCGGCGGCGGCCTGCTGCTTCGCCTCGGCGTTGGAAGAGGAGTCGGACACCGCCTTGTCGGCATCCTTCCGCGCCTGTTCCGCCTTCTGCTGGGCGGTGGCGGCATCGGCTGCGGCCTTCTTCGCCGCTTCGAGCTTCGCGGCCAGGTCGGAAAGACCTCCATCATCCTTGGACAGCTGTTCGACCCTGGCGTCGGCCTTCCGCTTGGCTTCAAGCGCCTTGGCCTCGGCCTGCCCGGCCGCATCCAGCCTGGCTTGCGCGGCGTTCACCGCCTCGTCGGCCTTCGTCTTGTCGCCGGTCGCCGAGGCCTGCTGCTTCTTGGCCGCGGCCAGCTCCTTCTCGGCGGCGGCCTTGTCGCTCGCGGCCTGCTTCGCGTCCGCGTCGGCCCGGCCGGCCTTCTTCTGCGCATCACTGATGGCGGTATCCGCCGCATCGGCCTTCTTCTGCGCGTCCGTGGTCTGCTTGTCGGCCGCGTCGATATCGGTCTGGGCCTTGTCGGCGTCCTTCTGATGGGAGGCGGATTCGGCCGTGGCCTCATCCTTCGCGGTCTGTGCGGTCTGCTTGTCGGCTTCTGCCTTCGACTGGTTGTCGGAGGCCTGTTGCATGGCCTTGTTGGCGTCGTTGATGGCGTTGGACGCGTCGTTCGCGGCCTGCTGGGCGGCGGCGATCTTGTCGGCCGTGTCGGTCGCATCCTGTGCGGCCTGCTGCTGGGCCTTATTGGCGTCGTCGTAGTTCGCCTGCGCCTGCTGCTGGTTGTTTGCGGCTGTCTGCTGCTGGGCGGCGGCGTTGTCGAGGTTCTGCTTGGCGGTGTCCAGTGCGGCTGCGGCGGCGTCGGCCTTGGCCTGTGCTTCGGTCACGCCGGTCGGGGATGCCTGTGCGATGGCCTGGTTGGCTTCCACTGTGCTCTGCTGGGCCTGTGCGACGCTGTCCTGCGCCCGTGCGATGGCCTGCTTGGTCTGGTTGTCTGTGGTTGTGGTTTCGTCGGCCATGGCGATTGCAGGCGAGGCGAGGGTGGCCATTACGGCTGTGCTTGCCACTGCGATCTTGGTGAGGTTGCTGCGTTTCATGAAAGATCTCTTCTTTCCTTGGTCGTGCCTCTTTTGGGGTTTGTGTTCCTTGGGAGGCGTTGTATGTTTTCCACCTACAAATAGTAGCACAAATTTTACTATCGCAAACTTTTACCTCCTTTTTTTGTCAGCAAGACACGTGCCTGCCTGAAACACGCCGGCCCCGACAAAGCGAAAAACCAACAGCCAACACCCCCGTCACAGTGATACCGGAAACAAGAGCAGCCTGCTTCATATCACCCGGGGCATCCCCCGGCAAAGGAGCCTGGTCGGGCATGCTGTTACGCTCCCCCGTGACCAGAAGACGCATAGTGTTTCCCTGACCGGTGCAAGTGAGGAGCGTGACCTCGTCCTTGCCTTTATGGACGCGCAATGCCTTGGTTTCCGTGGGTGAGACGATGCGTTTGCTGGTGACTCGATAGGCGAGCGTGTTACCCATGACCTTGATATAGAACGGGTCGCCGTCTTCGAGTTCACCGAGCCGGGTGAACAGGGTCGCGCCTTTCAGATTCGAATGACCGGTGATTACGGCGCGCGTATTCTTGCCACCGATAGGCAGACTGGTGCCCGCCAGATGGCCGGCCGCATGTTCGAGCACATCTTGACCAGCTCCGTGGAGGATGGGCATGTCGACGCTGATCTTCGGAATCAGAATCTCACCCATGGCATCCAACCCATTCACGGACAGTTGACGCCGGTATTCGGCATCGCCCTCGAAATTGCCCTCGGTCTTCCCATCGAACACAGGTTCGCCTATCTGTGGCTGACCGCCTTCATAAAGACGCTGATTATATGCGATGGCAGATTGGATGACGCTTTGACGGGAGGATTCCGGAAACAGCGCGGCCGTCTGGCTGACGGATCGCGCCTGCTCGTCAACGGCGCGGTCGCCGAGCGTCTGCTGGATGCGGGGCATGGCGACAAGCACCATGCCCGCGATCAGGCAGATGACTGCGGCGACCGCGTAGATCCGGGAATGGCGGACGAGCCGGCGGGCGCGATTGTCGCGCGCCCGCTTGTCGCGGACCGCATCCGCGACGCTCTCCCACACGTCGGTTTCGGCCGCTGCCGTCACTTCGCGTGCTTTCCGCCGGTGATCGGCATGTGCTTACCGGTGCGCTTGGTTGCGGCCATGCGCATGCGTAGCATCGGCATCATCACGCCGAGCGCGATCAGCATGAGCGCGAATCCGGCGTACAGCCAGATGGTCGGCACCTGGGCCTGTCCGCCCGTGAACGGCAGGGTGGTCAGGCTCGGCTCCCACTGGGCGTACACGGTGGTGCTGCCTTCGGCGGGCAGTGTGACCTTGCCTTCGCCCGGCTGCAGGAAAGTGCTCCCTGCGGGCGGGTTCTTCTCCGTGCTCCATCCGACGAACCGGTAGCCGGGTCGGGTGATCTTCGGCTCCTTCGCGTCACCGGGGATGGTGACGGTGGAGAAGGCGTCGCCGGTCACGTCATCGACATGGCCGATGCCGCCGTTCGGGTTGAACTTCAGGCTGGCACCGTTGATTTTCCACTGCGCGTAGAGCACGGAGGTGTTCTTCGGCGTGGACTTGTCGTTGGCCGTCAGCACGTAGTCGGCTCCCGTGGCGTATGCCTTGCCCTTGCCGTCGGCCTGCGTGTTCCAGCCGGAGAATGTGTAACCAGGACGGTCGAACGGGTTCGTGATGGTCTTCACGGTCTGGTCGACAACACCGTCCACCGTCTTGGTTTCCGAGCCGACGGTTCCGATGTTGCTGTTGTACACCAGGTGTGCGGGGTCGGCCTTCCATTGGGCCCACACGGTGGTGGTTCTCGGTTCAAGCGTGTGTTTGTCGCCCGGTTGCAGGCTTGGGTCGCCGCGTTTGCTGGTGCTCCAGCCGGTGAACGTGTAGCCTGGACGGTCGAAGCTGTTCTGGCTGATGGTCACCGTGTCGCCGGTGTTGCCGGTGGTGTCGGGTGTGCTGCCTGTGGTGTTCGGCCAGTCGTTGCGGTACTGGATGGTTGCCGGGTTTGCCTTCCAGATGGCGTACAGGTCGTTGCCTGCTGGCTTCATCACGTACTGGCTGACGCCGTTCTTGCCTTCGCCGTATGCGGTGCCGGAACCGTCCTTGGCGGTGTCCCAACGAACGAACGTGTATCCGTCGCGGGTGAAACCATTGGCGTTTGTGGTCAGCTCGTCACCGGTCTTGCCGGATTGTGCCGCCGTGTTGCCTCCGGTTGCGCCGTTGCCGTGATAGGTGAGGGTTTGTGCGTTACCGGCCCAGCAGGCATATAGGGTGCTGGAACCACGCAACGTCCACTCGCTGTTAGGTTTCACTGCATTGCCCTTGCAGTCGGCCTGAGTGTTCCACGTGACGAACGTGTATCCGTCGCGCGTGAACCCGTTCTGGCGTACGTTGACCTTCTGGTCGGTGACCCCGTTCTGCGGGTCGGTCTTGCCGCCGGTCGCGCCGTTGCCGTCGTAGGTCAGGCCGGCCTCGCCGGGCGTCCACTGCGCGTACAGGGTCAGCGTCCCGTTGGCCGTCCAACTGGCGCCCGGCGCGTACTTCGTGCCGCTCCCGTCCGGGCTGGTGGTCCAGCCGGCGAACGTGTACCCGTCGATCGTCCAGCCGTTCCCTCCGATGGCGGGCGTGTCGCCGGTGTGGCCGTCCCAGTTGGGGGTGCCGTTGCCTCCCGCGGTCTTGCCGGCCGGCGGGTTCGGATTGTAGCGGATGTGGGCCTCGTTGGCCGACCATTGGGCGACCATGGTGACGATCCCGTTCGGCTGCGTGGTCAGGTTCGTGACCCACTGGCCGTCGCCGTACGCCTGCTGGTTGTCGGCGCGCTTCCACCCGGTGAACGTGTACCCGTCACGCGTGAACCCGTTCCGGTGCAGGTTCTGGCCGATGTTGTATTGGAACGCCTGATCCGGGGTGCCGCCGCCGGTCGCCCCGTTGCCGGCGAATCTGACTGTGTACCCGTTGCCGACCCAGTGCGCGTACACGGTCACGTTGTTGGTGAGCGGCGTGTTGAAATCGTATTTGTTTCCGCCGTTCGGGGCCGTGTACCAGCCGTCGAACCGGTAGCCGGGAATCTTGCCCGTGTCGCCGGCCGCCCAACCGGATTTGTCGGCGGCGGCCGTGTTGTAGGGCACGGTCTGCGATGCGGGCGTGCCGGGCGCGTTGCTGCCGGCGGGCGCGTTCACGTTGTACGACAGGGTGGGGTTGATGGCCCACAATGCGTATACGGTCTTCGCCCTGGCGGGCATGACGATCTCCGTCCTGACGTTCGCGTTCAGCGTGTTCCGGTCCATGGTGTCGACGACGGGCACGTCCCTGTCGTTGGCGTCCGTGTTCGCGCTCCAACCGTAGAACGTGCGGTTGGTCTTGCCGATCTGGCTGGAATCCCAGCAGTCGGAGTCGGCCTTCGCGGTCGCCAATGTGATCCTGGTGCCGGCCGGATAATAGACCTGGCAGCCGGATACGGCACCCGTGTCGGCGATCGTCTCCACGCGCACGGAACCGTCGGATCGGGTGATCGTCCGCTGGCTGGTCCCGTCACCGGCATCAACCGTCGTGTCCGTCAGTACACCCGACACGGCCTTGCCCTCAGCGGAACCGGTGGTATCGGTGGCATCGGAGATGGCATGCACGCTGCCGGCGGTTTTGACGGAAGCGGACTCCACCTTGCCTGCCTCGGTATGCGAGGGCACTTGGCCGGTTCCGCCGTTCGCCTTGTAGGTGAGGACCTGGGTGCGGGTCACCGGAACACCAAAGGTCGTTCGGCTGCCGCGATCGCGTCCCTCGGGGTTCTGCAGATCGTAGCCGAAGGTGAAGCTAGAGCCGGTCCACGTGGCGGCCAGACGATGCTTGACCTGCTGCTTGCCATCGAGGTTCGACTCAGGGCCCGAGTCATGCTTGGCGCCTGCGAAACCGTTGACCCCATAGGTGGCGAGCTCGGCATCGCGGGTCTTGTAAGCACCGTCGAAGCCGGAGACCAGTTGAACACCCTCGAACTTCAGATCGGGTTGAGCGTCCCAGCCGTCCAGATCGTTGAAACCGGTGACTCCACGGAACGTGTCGGGCACGGGGGTGCCGTCCTCGTACGTGAAGTTCACGGTCCACTGGCATCCGACGCGCTTCGACGTGTCGATGCCGCCGAGTGCCTTGATCACTTGCGCCGGCAGGTCGGAGTTCCTGCCGACGGTGTTGATCCAGAACAGGTCACGGCTTGTGGACGGTTGGCCGTCCAGCCAGGTCCACAATCGGCTGATGCTGCCGCCGTTCCACGAATGCAGCGAGATGATCGCGTTGATCGAATGGGTGTGCCCGCTGCCATCGGTCCACTCGCCGACATTCGGCAGGGTGGCGCTGGCACCAATCTTCAACGGGAACATGGCGGTTGCGCCGTCGCCGGAGTCCGGCATAGGCGCGTTCAACCATGCACCATTCTCAAACTTCACATCGGAGAACTTGACCTTGGTGGTGTCGAGGATGAAATCACGGTACTGGCCGGGCACGTCCGTGTCCTCCAGATCATGGACCGGAACCTTGGAGGTCTTGTCGGCGATGGATTTCACGGTACCGTCGGTGGAGGCCTTGATCTGCGACGTGCTCTTCTTGGCCCCGCCGTTCGCGTCGTAGCTGAGCTTGTAGGCGAGGCGGAAGCTCAGGTCGTCGATGATGCTGTCATTGGCGGAGGCAGTAAGAGTACCGTCCTTGGCGACGCCCCTGTAGGCGATCATCGTGCGGGATTGTCCGGCTGGGATAATGACCGTGCCCTCGTAGGATTCCCAGTCGTCGGAATGGTCCCACGGTTCGTGGCTGCCTTCCGTGGCGTCCATGGAATCGGAGTGCGTGTAGGCGACGGTTCCCACATCGCCGGTCTTGTCCCCGTACTTCTGGCCGGTCTTGGAGACCGTGGTGCGGGTCAGTTTGACTGGGGTGAGATGATCCTTGTCGGGGCCGGTGAGCAATGTCACGCCGCCCGCGTTGCCTTTGGAGCGGCCGGAGTGGCGGATACTGAACGTGTAGATGGCGCCGGGCGTCGTGTTCACGGTCTGGGCGACGGTACGGCCCGCGTGCACGTCGGCGGCCGTGTTCCCGTCCTTCTCGCGATGCAGTTCGAAGTTCTGGTTGCTGCCGATGGCATCGAGATCCTGCCAGGCGAACGTGGCGGCGGTCAGGCCGCCGGCCTTCACGCCCGTCTGTCCGGCCATGGCCTGCGCGTAGGAGCGGATCGTGCCCGCATTGGGCTTCACATACACCCAGGGCAGGCCCTGCCCCTCCTTCGCGATGCTCCACTTCGGGGTGTCGAACCCGCCGTTCACGGCCAGCTCGTCGCCCGCGGCCCTGGAGGCGATGGTCTCCACCTTGGCGTCCGGAGCCTTGAACGCGGCCGGCTGCGTGGAATCCGCCTTCGAATTGGAGGGCACCTTGCCCTTGTCGTTCTTCTTCAGATCATGCACCGTCAGGCCGGAAGCGGTTTTGTCAGCCGCGAGTCCGACACTGCCCGCGGTCTTGGACTTGGCGGGCTGTACGGTGTTCTCCTTGCCACGCTGGTTCGACGGAACCTGACCGGCGGCATCCGAAGAATTCTTGTCATAGGTCAACTTGTAAGAGCGGGAGAACTCGATGTCGTCCACGAGATTGCCGACGTTGTTGCCGGGCAGGGTCTCATACTCTTTGAACCCTTCGAGGCTCTTGAACATGAATACCGTGTTCTTCTGTCCTTCGGGCACCTGGTAATAGCCTTCGTACGTCTCCCACTGGCTGCCATGGTCTCGGGGATCGGTGTTGGATACCTTTGTGGTGATGGTGGTGGACTTCCCGCCCACCTTGTCGCCATGGCCGTTAGAGGTGACGCGGGTCATCTCCACAGGCGTCGCGTGGGCCGTGTCGGAGCCCACGAGGACCTGCATCTTGTCGGCATGGGAGGATTGGCGGCTGGCGTGCTTCAACCGGATCTTGTACAGCACGCCGCCGTTGCCGGTGGACACGTTCTGGTAGATGCCGGTGTTGTCCTGTTGGGCGACGATCTCCGCATACGTGTTCTTGGTGTTGCGGTCCTGCTGCAATTCGACCCTTGAACCGTTCTCGGTACTGGACCATGCGAACCTGGAAGAGTCGAAACCGGGGATCTGCCCGATCTTTCCGTACTTGGAAAGATCGGTGGCGGTCATGTTGTACCAAAGCGTGCCGTCATCCGATTTGAGGAACGTGCGCAGATCGGCATCGGTTTCCTGCTCGTTCTCCTGAATGTCGGAGAACGAGGGGTAGGAGAAATCGCCATTAGCGAGGGAACCGTACCGGACGTTCTCGTCCGCGACTGTCTTCACGGTTCCGGTGGTCTTGGCCTTGGCGGGCTGTACGGTGTTCTCCTTGCCGTATTGATTGGATGGCACGCTGCCGGTCGCGTCCGAAGAATTCTTGTCGTAAGAGAGCTTGTACGCCTTGTCGAAGCTTAGGTCGTCGACGCAGTTGCCTTCGGCGGTGAAGTCGAGGCCCTGACCGTTGGAGTCCCTGACGCTCCTGAACGTGAAGCGGGTCGTGGTCGAGGTGGCGAGGTAGTCGCCGGTATAGGTCTCCCACTTGCCGTCCTGCGCGGTGCCGTGCGTGGTGATCGTGGTGCCGACGCTGCCGGTCTTGTCCGACCCGTTGGATGTGGTGCGGGTCGCCTGCTGTGCGACGGTCTTGCCGGGTTCGCCGATCATGACCTGCATGCTGTCGTCCTGGTCCGCGTTGCGGGACGCGTGCTTGAGGCTCCACTTGTACACGACGCCGGGCGTGGTGGCGATGTCCTGGTAGATGTACTTGCCTCGCTTGGCTGCGGCGATCTCGCCCCACACGTTGCCCGCGTTGGTCGGATACGGGGTGTGATTGCGGCGCTGCACCTCGACGGTGTCGACGCCGGCGGTGGCGTCGTTGGATTTCCAGCCGAACTTGCCGGAATCCCAGTTGTCGAGCTTGCTGTGCAGCGGGTTGCCGATGACGCCGGTCTTCGCGCTGATTATGGCGAGGTAGGTTGTGTCGTGCCCGCCGTAGACCCTCTGGTTCTCGTTGATGATCTCGTTGCCGCGATAATCGAACGTGCCGTTCACCAGATGGTCCGGCAGGCTGGCGTTCGTGTCCGCGACGTTCTTCACGCCGCCCGTGGCACTGGTTTTGGCGGGTTTGACGGTGGCGGTGTCGTTCGGGGTCTGGCCGGTCGCCTCGTCGGAGTTCCTGTCGTAGTCGAGTTTGTACGCCTGGGTGAACACGATGTTGTCGAGCAGGTTGCCGCTGGTCGTGTTCACGCCGGATACCTGCCTGAACGTGAACCGGGTGACGGACTGGCCTGCGGGGATCGTGTAGTAGCCGACGTAGTGGCTGAAGTCGTCCTTGCTGGACTGGTTGCCGAACGGGTTGGTCGAGTGCGTGGCGATGGTGGTGGACTTCTCGCCGATCTTGTCGCCGTACTTGTTCGAGCTGGTGCGGGTCATTTCGACGGGCCGCTCGTGGCCGGGCGCGCCTACCATGACCTGCATCTGGTCAAGGTGGATGCTGTAGCGGCTCGCGTGGTCGAGCTCGATCCTGTAGAGCGTGCCGGGCGTGGTGGCGATGTCCTGGTAGATCGCGGTGCCTTTCTGGCTTGCGCACAGTTCGCCCATCTGGGTGGTTTCGCCGGTGGCCTTCTGGAGTTCGACGGCGTTCGCGCGCTGTTCGGACATGGCGCCCTGTGTCTGGGTGCTGGACCAGCCGAATCTGGTCGTGTCCAGTCCGCCGGGGATGTCGGACCATTTGGCGAGGTCGTCTCCCTGTCCGTTGCTGATCCACTGGCTGCGGTTGCGGTCGATGCCGGTGAAGTAGTGTTGCAGGCTCTTCATGCTCGGGTATTCGAAGTCGCCGTTGACGAGCTCCCTTGGATACGTCGTGGCGGCCGATGCCGTCAGGCTCGTGATGGTCTTGCCGATATCGGGCATGCGGATCTCGTCCGCGTTCGCGGTGCCCGCCATCAGGAGCCCGCTGCCCATCAGGGTGCCCGCCGACACGATGCCGGCGACCATCCGTTTCAGCCATGTGCGCATTATCGGTTTTCCTTCCCCCATCCCTCGCAATGTCTTCCGACGGATGGGCCAAGACCCGTACGAACCCCTCGTGGCGGGCCGGATAAAAAAGAATCATTCGGTGATGAGAGGCCGATAGGGGACGCGACCCCGCCCCCTATCGGCGGAACCCCGGCCTGGAGGGCCGGGACATGTGTCAGGCGGCCGGATTGCCACCGTCATGCGTGAGCGTCAGCGCGTCGCGGCGGTTGCGCGCGCCGCGCACGGCCATCATGCCGCCGATCGCGAACAGGGGCATGGCGCAGGCCAGCCAGAACGCGAACGCGAGCACGCCGCCCGTCTGCGGCAGTTGGGTCAGATTCGCGACGTTCTTGACCTGGACGGTGTTGTTGTCCAGTCTGCTGGTCAGGTTCGGCACGGTGCCCGTCCCCCTGTACTGGATGCTGGCGCCTGCGTCGTCGATGGTGACGGTGAACGTCGGTTTCGCGTAGCTGGCGTAGCCGGCCGGCTCCCGGGTTTCGGTGACCGTGTATGTGCCGTAGCCGAGGCCCTTGAACCGGATGAGGCCCCTCTGGCTCGCGTCGTCCCTGTTGTCGGCCGTCCCGTCATGGTTCGTGTCGCCGGTCACGAACACGGTGGCGGAACCCTGGTTGGCCGCATCCGACCATTTGCCGGTGTTCCAGTCGAGATTCATCCACTTGCCGTTGCGCTGGATCTGGAACTGGGCGCCGTCGAGCAGCGTGTTCACGTTGCCCGCGTCCACCTTCCGCAGGGTGAAGTCGTAGGCCTTGATGTCGGCCTTGTCCTGGTCGGTGATGGTCGTGAAGTGGATGCCGTCGGTGAATGTGCCGTACGTGTGGATGGTGTTGTTGGCCGGGTCGGTGACGCTGGCCTTGTCGACGGTCATGCGGTAGGTGATGACGATCGTCCTGTTGGAGTATTTGTCGAGAAGTTTCTTGCCGTCGATGCCCCAGCCGCCTGCGGGGATGGCGAGATCCGGGTCGGCGGGCCTGTTGTCCGCGGTCTTCAGGGTCGGGTCGCCGGGGATGCTTTTCGCGTTGTTCTGCGTGGTCCCGTCGTAGATGACCGCGTCGGCCGTGATGTCGGTCTGCGGCGCGTTCTTCAGCCGGACGCCCAGCGAGCCCTTCACGTACGTCTGGCCCTTCGGCTGGTCGATGAGCTTGAACTTGACCGCGGAGGCGGCCTGCTTGTTCGGCACGGTCACCTCGACTGTGTTGGTGACGGTGTCGCCGACGGTCACGCCGACCGGATCGTTGGTGGTGCCGTCCTTGCCTACCGTGGCGCTGTTGCGCCACACCTGGACCTTCTTGTCGACCCTCACGCTTTTCGCCTTGACGACCGCAGTGCCGAGGGTCCGCCACTGCGGGTCCTTCGCGTCGTTCTTCATGATGTTCGCGTTGCCGGATTTCGTGCCGACCATAATCGGGTTGCCCGCCGAATCCGTGATGTAGTAGAAGCCTTCGACGGGCACGTTGATGGTCAGCGTGGACCGGGTGGTCGTCAGGTTCGCGCCGCCCTGGATGGCGGCCGGCTTCTTCGAGGACTGGGACAGGGCCTTGCTGATGTTGCGCAGCTGCCCGGTCTGGGAGTCCATCTTGATGTTGGCGATGTTGCCCGCGTCATCGTAGCCGTACACCTTGGCGATGTCGTCGCCCGTGTCCGGATCGTACGCGTTGGCGATGCTGATCGCGTCGGCCGCCCACGCGTTGCTTGCCGCGGTGCCGCGCACGCCGAGACTGCTGATCCGCGTGCCGTTCAGGATCTGATCCGTGTACGTGCCGATCCGGTACACGTCGAACGTGTGGCCGGCCAGGCTTGCTCCGTCTGCGCCTTGCAGTGTGATGGTCGTGTCGGCTGCCATTGCGGATGGGGCCAGTGCCAGGCCGGCCAGCATGCTCGCGGTCGCGCAGGCCATTGCCGTCACGATCATTGGCATGCGCCGTGTCGTTTGGTTGTCTTTCATTCCAGTGTTTTCCTTTCCTTGTTTGCACGTCCTGTCGAGGACGGGAAACGACCCCACACCGGTAGATGCGGCATGGTTGGCATCCAACGGGTCAAATCCGGCGACTTTCACCGCGGACGGCCTGTATCTGCCCGGCTTCAGACCGAACCCGCTTATCGGTTTCGGCGTACGGCTGATGGGAATGGTCGTCTTCGTTTCCTTCAACGTACATGCAAAATCGGTTGATTCCAACATTTTCTCGGTATTTACCAAAGTTTTTGAATAAAAAAAATAGGGATGCCTTTCGGCATCCCTTGTTGATGTCATGCTATAGGAGCCGGTTTGCAGGAGGGTCCCGCATGGCATCAAGATTCAACGTGGGGTTTGGCAGGGGAGGGTATTTGCTTCTCCTGCCAAACCTTCGATGGAGGTCAGGAGTTTAGCGGCTGATCGGATGACGCTTCGCTGTCATCGGCTTCCGGGGCCGGGGTCTCGTCCGTGGCCTTGCCCTTCGGCTTGCGGACAGCGACCGTGATTCCCAATGCTCCGCCGATGATGGCGAGGATGCCGATGAGCCAGCCAACCCAGCCGATTCCCACGCCGGTGGAGGCGAGCGGGTTCGCGCCGTTCACCGTCGGCTTGGAAGTCGTGCCGTCATTGTTGTTCTGGCTTTTGTTTCCGGCATTGTCACCAGGGTTGGTGGTGGCTCCGCCATCATCCTTGCCTTGGTATTCGAACGTCCAAGTGACGGTCGTGCCGTCCTTGGAAGCGGCGAACACCAGCTTCGAATCGGATGCGGTCTTGTCAAGCTTCCAATCGGACGGGACGTTCGAGATCTTCACCTCGGCGCCCGTGGCGACCCTGTAGGTGCCGGATTTCGTCGGGTCGAAGCTCGGGAGCGGTTTCCCGTCGACGGTCGCGGTCACGCCCTTCAATGCGTCCACGCCCGTGGCGGGCTTGTCCGGATCGGTCGTGGAATCGTATGTGAACGTCCACGTGACGACGGTGACGTCGCCCTTCTTGATGTCGTAGGACAGGGTGCCGGGTTTCGCGTCAAGATTCTTATAGCTCGCCCAACCGTCGGGCAGGCCGGAGAGTTTCACCTCCGCGCCGTCGGGAACGGTCCATGTGCCGGTCTTCGTCGGGGTGAACCCGTCGACCGGTTTCCCGTCGGCCGTGGCGGTCACCCCCGCCAGTTCGCTTGGATCGGCCTTGTCCCCGGTGCTCGGCGTGGTGGTTCCGTCATCGTACTTGAACGTCCAGGTGACGGTCACATCATCCTTCGTGCAGGTGAAGGTGAGCGTGCCGGTCTTCGAATCCGCCTTATGGTCGAGCTTCCATCCGTCGGGCACGTCGCCGATCTTCACCTCCGCGTCGTCGGGCACGGTGTATGTGCCGTCCTTCACCGGATTGAAGTCCGTGACGGCGGTGCCATTGGCGGTGGCGGTCACGCCCTTCAGCTCGCCCGGATCGGCTTTGCTGCTCGCATCCTGTGAGGCGGTGTGCAGCGTGTATGCGACGGTGCCGCCGCTCTTGCCCTTGATCGTGACCCGGTATGCCATGTCGCCGGAGGACGGCTTGTCCTTCGCGATCTTTCCGTCGACGAGCCAGCCGGTGGCGTTCGTGTCGATCTCGAGCGGCGCGCCCATCGGCTTCAGCAGTCCCGTGTTCGAGGTGGGGATCTTGCCTGCGACCGTGTCGAGTGCCGATTCCTTGACGCCGTAATAGTCGGTGGTGGATGGGTCGAACCCGTCGATGCCCAGGGCGGATGCGATCTTGTCCTTGTGATTGTTGAGGAACGCCTTCTCTTCGGTGCTGAACTTGTCGAGCGGATTCGGAGCCGTCGAACGGGCCGAAATCGACGAGGACGGGTTCCCCGATACCTGATCCGCGAAAGCGGTGGGCAACACGATCATGGGGCTTACGGACAGGGCCAGGCCAAGCGCTACGGCGACAATCCGTTTTTGTTTCATCATGTTCTTTCCTTTTCTTGTTTTTTGCCCGACATTTCACGCCGAGTCAGAAAAAATAATGGAAGGCTTGCGACCGCATCAGGTCGCAAGCCGTTGCTATTAGAAGCTGCGTCCGCGCTGGCGCCGACGTGCAACGAGTCCGAGAACCGCTCCCATAGCCATCAACGCCATCGACAGGAACGCTACGGTTCCGCCGCCGACGCCTGTGGAGGCGAGTCCGAGCGCGTTGTTCCCGTTGCCGCCGAATGGTTTGCGGGTGACATGCACCTTGTAGGTGGTCTTGACCAATCCGTCACCGGATGTGACAGTAATGGTGGCGTCCGCACCCTTCTTCTCGGTGCTGACGGTCATGCCGCTTGCCTTGTCGTACTGCGGGGAGACCATCCATTCGTCCGGATCGTTCACGGATGCGTTGTACTCGTGTCTGGCCGGGTCGAAGCCCTTGACGGCCGTACCGTCCACGAGGATGCCGGTGAGCTGCGCCTTGTGCGTGGCCGCCGTGATGTAGGTGACGGTGTACGTGTGTTGCGCGAAGGTCGAACCGTCCGGCGCGAGCACGTTGACCGTGTACGTGTAGGTCATGCCCTCATGTGCGACGGTGACGGTCGCGGATTGCCCGTTCTTCGGCTCATAGGCGAATGTTCCACCCTCGGGAATCTCGTAGGAACCCTTGTCTGATACGACGTATTTGTCGTCCTTGCCGGTGTAGCCGTGCGATGCAAGATTGGTGTCCTGCTGGCTTTCCGGGTCCACCGTGGAATCCTGCTTCGCTGGGTCTGCCGGCTTGAATTCGGTGACGGCGGTTTTCACCGGCCTGGTCACTGTCAGGCTGTAGGTGCGGCTTACGCCGGTTGCGGTGTCGGTGACGATCCATTCCTGGCGGGTGGATTGCGCGTTCTGCGTGATGTTGCCGCCCTTGATGGTGACTCCGTCAGGCGCTTCGGGCAGCACATATGGGCTTGGATCCTTCTCCCCCAGTGCGAGCACGTAGTCGAGTCGGTTCGGGTCCCAGTTGTCGATGAGCTGGCCCTTCGTGTTCTCGCCGGTCTTGTTCACGTACAGTCCGGTGAGTTTCGCAGGGGAATCTGCTTTCAGGTCGGCCGGCTGGAATTTCACGTTAACCGTGTAGTCGGCTCCGTTCACGTTCACCTTGAGCACGCGGGAGGCTCCCTCTCCGAGCGCGAGCGTCGGCTTGGATGCCTGGGCGTCGACACCGTGGGTGAGGCCCAGCGTGTAGCTGTCGCCGACCGCATCGGCCGGTAGGGTCAACGTGTATTCATGGGTGCTGGGGTTGAATTTCGCATTGAAGTCTTTGGCCCCGTCGTATACGGTGGTTTCGCCTTTGGCGTTGGTGCGGGTCACGGTCAGGCCGGTAAAGCTCTTGTCCTGGGCTCGATCCGCGGTGACATCCACTTCCACCGGCACGGTGACGCTTTTCCCGCTGGCGCCATCCTGGATGGTGACTTCGCCGGAAGCCGTTCCGGTGAGGCGTACGAACTTGCTGGCGGTGTCGCCGGTTCCCTTATCGACAACCTGCACGTCTTTGCCCCATTGGATGGGCAGTGTGGTCTTGATGCCGGTGAGGGTCACCGTGTCCGTGCTGGGCTTGTTGGATTCGTCCAGTGTCGGACCGGCGTAATCCGCATGGTATTTTCCGCCGTCAACCTTGGTGAGTTCCGTTTCGGTGCCGTCCACGGTCACCGGGGTGCCCGAGGTGTAGGCGAACGGCCGTGTTACGTCGAATGCCGGAGTGTTCTTCGTCGCGTCGGCGGCCTGCTTGTAGACGGCGGTGCCGGATACGTTCAACTGGCCCAGCTTGTCGCCGGATTCCACGGTGACGTTCTGGTACTTGGGTGTCAGCGTGATGGTGGTTGTCCCGTCGGTGACGGTGATGTCGCCCGGATAGGAGGCGACTTCGGGCAGGACCGCGGATGCGGTGTCACCGTTCACGTCGAGAGGGTATGTCTCGCCTTCAACGGCGGCGTTCCATTGGGCCGTTTGGTCTTCGACGATTTCATAATCCGTGACGGTCAACTTGAACTTGGGCGCGGAATCGTCGGCGTTGGTGTAGACGACGGGGCCGCTGATTTTCCCGTCCGTAGGTTTCTGGCTGGTGGTCAGAGTGGTCTGGGACTTGTCTGTGCCGGACACGATCACCTGGTTTTGGAACTTGCCTGTGACCTTGGGGACGGTTGCCGTGTAATCGCCTTTGCTGTCCTTCGTGAAGTTGACTGGCGTGCCTGCCACGGTGGTCGTGTATTTGACTTCCTGCGTGGCTTGGGCGGCGCTGGTGCCGGTGTTGCCGTTCGCGGTGTTTTCGTCGGCGGTGGCCGTCATGACGCCGGGCCCCGCCATGCCGAGGGTCAATGCCGCGACGGTGGCGATGGTGCCCGCATTGCGCAGACCGCTGCTGTTACGTTTGGTCATTTCGAGGGTTCTCCTTGCCTGAGTTTTCTCAAACAGTTCCCACTGTAACCTCAGGGTTTGTAATTAACCGGTTTTTTATTGAAAATAACCGATTTTCTTCCGTTGCCGCATGGCCCGGCATCGACGGCAACGGAAGCGAAGTCAGCCGACCGTCGCATCGTCCGCGGTCCAACCCATCAGCTTCAAAGCGTCAGACACGTGGCTTCCGGCGCATTCGAGATCCTTGAACGTCTGACGTACGAGCTCCCGGACCTGCGGGTCGTCGAAATGCTGGCAGTCCAGCATGGTGCGTGCCAGTTCCGACGTGTTCATCGCATAATCATGCACCAGTCCCAGCATGTCTCGCTTCTGGTCCTCAGTCAGCTGCTCGTCTTCCAAGTCCGGTTCGCCGTAGTCGAATTCGTCCATTTCGCCCGGTGCGTACTGGAATCCGACCGGAGGTGTCGGCATGTCCGGTTCATGCCCTTCGCGCTGCCTGTCCAGCCATGCGTTCCAGAACGCCTCCCCCTCCTCGCGCGTCACGTTTTCGGGAAGGTTGTCCAAGAAGGTGTCTCGGATTGTTTGTGTGGTGATGTCTGCCATTTGTTTTTTTCTCCAATCGGTTTTTCTGATGGCGTTTTTTTTGATTCGATGTTCTTGCGATGGCCGGGGGGCTATTCCGCCCGATGCGGCCGAGCCGAGAGTCCGCCGATGATGCTTTGGACGACGGTCGTGACCGGGGCCGGATCGCGTGGATCGGGGTTTTCCCCCGGCCGTGTCTGCGGCAGGCTTTTCGTCGCCCCGTCCCTCGGGCCGCCCAGCATCGGGTGACGGGACAATTCCAACGCACGCTGCACCGCCTGCGTGGCGGGGCGGCCACGGCCCAATGATTTGAGCAGAGAGCGTCGGAACTGCCACATCTCGTCGGGGTCGGAAATCTGGTTCTCCTCCATCAGCCGGGTGATGGTCGCCTCCGATGGCATCGACTGCCGTCGTTTCCTTCTCACGGCGAGGTTGATATCCCCCACCGTCATCCATTCGCCGTGAGGATGCAATGCGTAGAATTCCCGTACCGCGGCGTTGGCCTCGTCGAACGACACCGATCTGGCCAGCTCCTCGTAGAAGCATTGGGCCTGCGCGTCGCTGATTGGCGCGTTCCCGTGATGCACGTTGATGCGGCGCAGCACCTGCAGAGCTTCGTTAAAGTTCATCGAATTCCTCCTCTCGCGGATGGGCTTCGTCCCAGGCGGCGGCCCGCGCCTGTAGTTCCTCGTTGTGCATGTCGTTCAGCATGCTCTTCGGCAGCCTGCCGTTCACCGGCAGGTTCTCCGGGTGTAGCGCGATGTTGTTGGGGTCGCGCCCCATTTTCAGGTTTTGGATGTCCCGTTCGAGCCAACGCCTGTATGTGGCATCCCAGTTGGCGCTGCGGTGTTCGGGTTTCTCCTGCGTGTAGTAGGCGACGAACAGGGTGACTTCGCGGATCAGGTTGACTCCCGCCTTGGCCGTGGCGATGCGCAGTTCGGGCGAGGGCTTCCAGTCCGGGGCCAACACGGTCTGACGGGCCGTGGGCTTCTTCTCTTTTTTCGGAACTTTTCTCTTCTTCGAAGAAACCGCGGAAGGTTTCTTCTGAACCGGAGAGGTTTCCTCGACCCTGCTGGAACTCTGAGAAGCTTCGAAAGAAGCGTTCTCGTTTTCAGGCTCTGAGGCGGACTTGTCCGCCGATTTTTCGTTTTTTGCACGGATAGAGGAATTAGGTATTAGGTATAAGGTATTAGGTATAAGGGGAGAATATGAATCGGATTGGGTATCCGATACCCCTTGAGATGCCCCATCTGATGGGGTATCCGATACCCCTTGAGATGCCCCATCTGATGGGGTATCCGATACCCCTTGAGATATCCCATCTGATGGGGTATCGAATGAGGTATCCCGTAGGGGAGAGAAAGAGCTTTCCTGATACCGTTTGAGAGCGTCGGATACCGCTTCTTCACCTCCTGACACAATTCTCCGGGGGTCGATTGATGGCAGGTCAAGCAGGTCCCTAACCTGATCCCATCCCTGCCAGTCACGCTGCTCCTTGTACAGCCGCTGCAATTCGAAAACGATGACTCCACGCAGTTTCGACGAAGCTGTATCCGTGTAGCTAGAGCGAACAGCGATGGCTGTCTTGCTGCTTTTGAGAGGCGCGTCGTTTCGCAAGAAGGAACGTATCAGCACTTCATCGGTGTCCTCGTCTCGTACGATATAGAGTTTCTTCTCCAAGACGACGGCATCGGCTTCTATCGTCTCGACAGTCATATCCGAAGCGTTGACGGCAAGCTTTTTAGGACGCCAGTCAACGACGCCGCAGAGATTGGTCGAAAGTTTCAGCAGCAGCAGGAGATACAGGTTCTGCTGCGAACGTGTCAGGCATCGCCAGCTCGGATCGTCTAGGATGGCCCGATGTATTAGAGCATATTGCCTCATATAAGTTCCTTAGCGATGGACCAGTGCTACCGCTCGTTCATGGCCGGCTTTATCGTGAACGCGTCCGCCATGATTTCGCCTGGCGTGTAGCCGGTGGCCGCCCCGTATCGTTCAACATCCCCCAGGCTCCATTCGAGATCGCCCTTGCGGTGGACACGCACGTAGCGTTCGGATTTGTCGATGATGCGGGCGACGTCGTAGTTCGAATGTCGGTTGATTCCGATAATCGCGTTTATCCGGTCGCGGATCGCTTTTCCGGTTTTTGATGGTGTTTCCTTGCGGTTTGTCATTTTCTGAAAAGGTCTCCTATGTATCCGTTGCGTCTATGTGGGCGCAATTAAGGTTATACAGGTGCGTCCATGTAGGCGCAAATAGTATCGGCGTGTCGGTGTGACGCATTAAATAGACGCAAAAGCTGTAGAATAGAGACATGGCAACGAAAATCGAGGTCAGCGAATTCGCTCGACGAATCAACATCGGCGTCAAATCCCAGATGGGCATACGTCGTTTATCCAACCGTGCGTTGGCGCGTGGAATCAAACGCAGCGAAAAATACGTCCGAGAACGGGTAAACGACGAGCAGGAATGGCGTATAGCCGACCTCGAACGCATGTGCGAGCTTTGGAGGATGACATTCGGCCAGCTGACTTCATATGTCGATTTCAAAGCCGACCATTCGCACCCCGAAGCCACGGGAGCCGACTCGATCTCCTCGTATCAGTTCGTCGCGGTCATGGATGGTGATGATATCGTTCAAATCCTCGACGGATCGTCATCCCCGCCACTCGTCAACGACGAAGAAAGACGGCCAATACGGAAACATTGCCCGTCAACCGAAATCGAATCCGGGAACGCAGGTGAGGATGCCCCTGGGCCGGACTCCCTCACCGATGAGGAGCGCAAGCGTATCGTTTTGGAGAAACTACGTAGGGGTGACGTGTCCTTGGCGGCGAACAAGGATCCGCATAAGCTCGCGGAAATGGAAGGCGGTGACGGCCGCTAGTGACGACTGCTTGCCCCTGTTCTGTCAGAGTATCCTCTTCTCGAACCGATTCGATAGGAGGATATTCAACCGTGTTGACGGCCGCACCATTCGACCGCCACATGCCCATCAACCGTGGCATGACCTACGAGCAGATGCTCGATGCCGTGGAAACCCAGCCAGTCCACGTCATCGAAGCCACGCTTGACGATGACACTTCAGGCCTCTACTGTGAGGCTATCCAGACCATAATCATCGACGAGCATATGACCGACGTGCAGAAACGATGCTCTCTCACCCATGAATTGTTCCACTGGCTGCACGCCGATGATTCGCATGCGGAATACGGGAAAAGCCATGCCGAATGGCGTGTGCGCCGTGAAACCGCCATGTTTCTGATCGACCCGGCGGACTATGTGCAGGCCGAACGGGAATATGATGGCGAGATCTATCAGATGTCCTGTGAGATGGATGTCACGGTATTCCTTTTGGAGGACTACCGTCGGATTTTGGAATATAGCCAGCCATTGCATAGCTGAGGAGAAATAAAACATGGGACATCTGGACCCGTTCCTGCAAGACCTCAATGGTATCGGAATCATCGCCATGATGGTAAGCATCAGTGCAGTGATAGTCCGCGTGGTTTTCTGCAAGACCATGCGGGACAGAATCTATACGGGCGTGTTGGGATTAATATCCGCGATCGTCATGTCGCTGGGTATTGATTATGCGATACGGCCATTCGCCGGTACTGGTGAATCGACTGCGACGAATGGACTGGGGTTCGTCCAGCTCATGATAGGTGTGGTTATCGCGCTTATCGGAGGTGCCGTTTTGCGCGGCATCCTGAGTCTTGACGATGGCGAACCACAGCCGACAAGCAATTCCCTCATTATGGACACGCAGACGGAGCTGAACCGTCTTGCACCCCGATACGGGCTGGTGGCCGCCATGAGCAACGAGGACTCCTATTATGGCTGGTTCATGATAGACCACGACAACGGCGGCTCCCCCGACCCGTTGTATGAAGCCAGCCTCAACGCGAACCTGCAACAGGAACGCCAGCTCGGGAAACTGTACGGCGATCCGGGTTCCGGCTTGGACTATTCCGCTTTCGGAAACACGGCCGTACAGGCCGGCCAGCAGGGCGAATCCGCATTGGCCAGAATCATCGCCTACATGCGGCTCAACGTCATCTCCTTCTGGTCCTTGTACGGGCTCAACGAGAACCGCCAGCCCATCAACGCGGACATCGACTGCGTGCTGGTCGGCATAGACCCGCAACAGCAGGTGCATGCCTGGTTCGTGGACGCGAAGAACTACAAGGGTGGCAGCGACACCAAATACGTGAATCTGGATCCACGAAACCTGGTGCGCATGAGCATCAGCCGTCGAGCCCTCATCAAAGGCTCGGATGGAACACCCGTGGTCAAGATGAGCGAGAACATGGCAACCCAACGCGATAATTGGGCGTCCACGCTCGAAACCTATCACGTGGCGGCCCAATGGATGGTCTGCATGGTACCGGGCGGACATAACGGCAACCCGGATGTCAGCGAAGCCGTCTGGCCGGGCAATGTTCGTGTCGTGACGCCTGGACAGTTGGTTGCGGAAATCCAATCCCTGAGCCTGCTGCCGGTGGACAATATTCCGCCACGTGTCGTCAGACTGTTCACTTCTGCAGTCAAACAACAGGCTCCTGCGTCAGCAGCGCCGGTGACGAGCACTGTGCCGATGCCTGTGACATCACCCGTTCCAGCCCCTATCCCCCAGCCGGCAATAACGAACAACTGCCCCAAATGCGGTCAGCCATTGGACGGACAAACCAACTTCTGCCCGAACTGCGGCACACCGCTCAACGCCTAATCAGGCGGTCAGGCTCAGTGTCGCGGGCACCCATGTCCACATGCTTTGCGGCCTACCCCGAGTCCGGCAAGATTACCCCTTCGCGTATTCCATCGGGGAAAAACGCGAAGGGGTTTTTCTTTGTTTGCAGTCAGATTAAGGCGAGGATGTCATCTGGGACAGCAGCCAGATGCTGTCCTTTCTTGTTCCTATCTTCTTCTATCTTTTTTTCACCAGGGCAGGGTCACTCTCCAACGAGTCCTCGTACTGCGTATTGACGGAGCTGAAGCTCATGCGTCATCTTTCTCCTGTTCTCATGATCACGATCATGCTGGGGAATGGCGCCGCTTCACCGGCCTGACCATTCACCTCATATTTCAAACGTCCGGGCAGAAACCGGACTTCCGCACGGTGCAGGATATGGTTCTGGAACCAGCGGGTGTCAGTGCGTGCGGGAACCAATAGGACTACGAGAGTGTCAGGTTTGCTGGCTTCCTGTGAGGCTTTGCGTATCCAATCACCGATGTTCCGCCCGTAGGGAGGATTGCAGAAAACCGTCTCTCCCTCCCATGAGTGTTCTAGGCCACTGTTTTCGACTGTGTAGTGGTGTTCGCATTTTGCGTTCTGGTCGTTTGAGGCGGCATCGAGAGTGAAGTGGAATTCCTCGTCCAGCTGGTCGAACAAGGATTGCGGGGTCTCCCAATCGTCCTTGTTCGAGGTCATCGCAGCCGCACCCGCCTTGTAGAAATTGCTCAACGTTTTCCTTCCTGTAGTATTGCTGGCTTCTTCTCCAACTTGCCTGTCTCGAATGCTTCCGAGGCTTCTTTCTGGCTGGGGAACGAGTATCGGGTTCTGGTTTTGCAATAAGGACAGCCAACCCGCCACCATGTCTTCGTGTGCGTGATTGGACTGATGGCTTTCCGGTATTCGCCTTTCATTCCGCAGTTGGGGCATAGTAGCGTCGTGTCGAACACGCCAGCGTATTTGTCGCCCATACGATCCAACGTCCGCTGCATGGCCAATGTATCCACTAGTTTCGGGTCGAATCCGAGCTGTTTGACCTGGCTGGCGTTCCACTGAGCTAGGTATCGGAGGATTTGCTGTTCGATACCATATTGCGAATAGTGGTAACGTTTACCGGTTCCCAGTTCGATGAAATCATCTTCGTGGGCGAAGTCTCCGGCGCAGAACCGTTCGACGGCTTCCTCTCTGCTTTTGCTGGGGAAAATATTACAGGCGATACAGCGTTGGTTCGAACAGGAGCAGAAGTACGGGTGGCACCAGAAGCCGTCCATTTGTCCGTCGTGTTCGCCTCCGTGTATGAATCCGATGGGGAGGAACGTGTCGCAGTCATGCGGTTCCGCATGACCAGTGGAGCAAAGCGGGCACGGATACTGTTCTCGAAGTATCTTCACCTCGGCTTGCCTCATGCTACGTTCCGCGGCATCCACCGCATCCTGCTCCGCCAGACGTTTGGCGATAGGCTCGTTGATCTGGCGAACGATATCGACGGGCAGTCCGGTCTGCTTGGCAACGGATTCCACTGTGGAACGACGCGACTGGAGCAGGTCGGCTGCTCGTTCGGCTCGACTGTGATATCGGGGCATGGTCAGACAGGATCTTTTGCCAGATGGAAGGCGACTGCGATGATTGCGGCCAGCATGATGCTGAGGCTGATAAGGATTGGATGTTTCAAGATTCTTTCCTTTTGCTAGTTTTCAAGAATGATTTGCGTGCCACTGAAGAATGCGAGACGGTCTGCTTCACGGATTTTCTTCGGATCGGTCACATCACGCATGAACTGTTCCCTGAACCGTCGGTATTCGGCATCGTATCCGGAACCAGTGTTCTTCTTCTTTTGTGCCGGTTTCTGTTTCGGTGTCGGCCGACCTTTCTTGGAGGAGAGTCGTTCTCGGCGTCGCTTGTCTGCTTCGACCACACGGTTGATCTGTCTGGCACAGGAGACAACCGTTTTCCTGTCACCTACCAGATGAGCGGATACGGCTTTACGCCGCAGTCGTCCGATATTCCGGCAAGCGTCAGCCGACAGTCCCGGCAACAGTTCGAACTCGTTTAGATACAGGATTCCACCCAGAAGAGTGAACGGTTCAATGCTCTCATTGGCTTCCGGCATCAGCATCTTCCTCCTCTTCAAGTCCAGTCAGCACTCCTGCATAGGCGTCTTCGATTTGCTGGCACCACTGTTCCATCGTCGTATCCAAGGAAATGAACATGGTCGGAGTGAACCCGCCGGTCATGTATTCATCAACGACTCGTCCCGCCAGGTCAAGGTCATACAGTTTGATTTCACCGATCAGCCTATTGTCCCGGAAGAAAGCCAAACGTCGTTGCGAATATTCCACCACACTCATGCCGCTGATAGCCCAGCCGTTCAACCCGTTACAGGAACAGGCCAGAGTGTGTTCGTTCTCCTCGACGATCTTCCAATCATCCTTTTCGACGATTGTTTTTAATGGTTCGTAGAATTTGCTCAAATTTTCTCCTTAATGACATTCCGGGCACAGCCACTCGTCTGTGGCGCAGTCCCATCCGTTTTCAATGAGTTCGTCATGGTTTCCCATTGCTGTTTTCCTGCATTTGCTGCAGGTCAGATGCCAGTGTTGCGGACAGTAGTGGTTTTCGTCTCCATCCAATTGCCATCCGTCGGAACTGGCGTCATCGTCTGCGTCGTCTTTGTCTGTGTAATAAGCGCTGCCGTCTTCGGGGTCGTATTGTTCATCGCATTCGTCGCAGTGGATTGCGACGAATTTCTTCTCGTTGAAACTCATAGCGTCCCCTGTTCTTGCGTCATGTCTCGGATGGCGTCCTCGAGCAGGCTTCTCGCGGCCTTGCATCCTTGAATGTATGCGCGGGATGGTTCCGTTCGGGCGTGGGCGTCGCTTGCATGTTCGAGTTTGAGTTCGCTGGAGATTCGTTTCCCTGCTTCGGTTTCCGTTTTGGCCAGCAGTTGGCGATCATGCTCGGTAAGCCAGGCGTCAAACAGTTCGGCTACGTTGGAGAATTGCGGGTTTGCCGACAGTGAATAGAAGTCCTCCGCGCCGTTTATGAAAATTTTCTTGGCTTCGCTGTCCGTCAACGGTTGGTTCACGCTCAATTGTTTTCCTCTCTTTGATGATGCTTGTCTTCGATGACCCGGATGCGTTGAATGCCGTCGAGATGAATGTGCATGGGTGTGCCGGTGATCCAATTCCAATACACGTGATCCAACACGACGGGAATGGTTGAGCCGTCTCTGATTCGTGCCGTGATTGTTCTCTCCCACCAGCATCCGGTGTTGTGTTCCAGAATCTGAACGGGCGCGGTGACTGTAAAGCCTTGCAGTGGCTTCGGGGCCGTGTCATTGCTTCCTGCTGCAGGTCGATTTTCTCGGACACGATTAGGCTTCTTCTTCGATGTGGGCCGATGGATGCGAATCCGTTTGAATCAATGCGAATTCGAGTTCCACGCCAGGGTTGCGTCGCAGATAGGATTGCACGGATTCCACTCCGGCGACGATGCACGCGGCCTCACCACGTCGAACATCATGGCGCCCGTTCTGGTTGGCGATACCGGTCGCATACTCGTGAAGCCGAGTCAGCACGTCAACGTCAACGGGGGTTGTTCTGGTGTCCTTGCTGTAGTCCGTGTGTTGCCGGATCCAATCCAACAACGTCCAGTTGTCTCCCCATAGCATCAACGTTCCGGGATTTGGGTAAGCGTCATCGCCGGTGCCTTTGATCCGAATGATTTGTTTGAAGTTTCGTACTGGTTCACTCATTGTTTTCTGGTTTCTTGATTCCGGTCACGGCTTGCACGGTGACGTATCCGTCCGTGTCGAAGTAGTCGACCATGGCGTTGTTGTTCTGATACGTGTACTGGTCGCCGACCTGCTGGCAGGGTTTCTTTGCGTTGCGGACTTTTGGAGTTTCGATGACGCAGGCTTGCTCTTCTACGGTCAGCTGTTCGTTGTTCTGGATTTTCTGGTTGATTCGCCGTGCTGTTTCATCCCATTCGTCGGAGGAGGCGCTTCCTCCATGAGCTTCGATGATTCCTCGTCCGGCCCTGTGTTCCGGACCGATGATCCGGTCTTCGGAATCCGCAGCCATATATTCGGCGTGGGTCGGCACGTATGTGGAGGATTCGCCTTCCGGCAGTTGGATGGTGAATCGGGCTCTCCAACTTGCGGAACCTGTACTTGTTCGGACTCCGATCTTCCAATCTTTTGGAAGTTGACCGTTCTTCTGCAATGCTTTGATGTCCGCGCGCATGAGTTTCGCGTTTTCCGCCGGACTGCGACTGGCATCGTATTTGCCGCCGGTGATGGCGGTGGATCCCATGTAGCCTTCCGACTTCACGGAGGGCTTGATGATCGGCTCATCAACGGTCGCCGAGCTTTTCGCTAACAATTTGGAGGCACGCTGAATCATATCGTTGGAGGGAAGTCCCGCATTCTTGTTCTCGTTGGCGAATGTGCCATCGCTGTTTCTGCGCTGTTGTTTCGCTTGCGCTGACTTAATGGACATGATTTCGTTCTTTCTATTCAGATGACGGGATTCAAGGGAACATGTGTCGGATTGCCGGCCTCTACGTACTGCTTGTAGTCCGGGTCGTCTTTGCAGAGTGTCCAGTCTCCGCTGCCGTCATCATGGTAGGTCATGTTCGATTTCACGCCTTGTTCGATGAGATATCCATGGGAGCAGGTGTTGAGACGGTTTTGTTCGGGTAGTTTCATATAGCCGTCGAGGCTGTTGCGGTCTGCTTCGGGCAGGAGTGTGAAGTCTCCTATTCCGTTTTGGGTGTCTTGGATGCTTGTGTTGGCTGCGTGGCTCATTGGTGTTTTCTTCCTTCAATTGTTTATGTGGGCATATTCAGTATAACAGTCATATGCCGTAGAAGAAAATCCCAATGAAAGATATCCAAGGTTTAAGACAGGTGCCTAGTACCGAGAAAGCCGAACCGACGCCCGCAGATTCTCCAGCCTCTATCCGCTCTAGGCATTCTCGAAAGCCGCCTGATCGAACTTGGTATCCACGTGGATGGTCCATCCGCTGCTGATCACCTCATTGCAATAGTGCTTGCGGGATGCGACCACCTGGGATTGCAGGTACCTGTTGTCCCTCAGCTGTTCCGCAGTGGGGTTGCCGAACAGTGGCGTCGGTATTCTTTTCGACCCGGTCTCCGTGACGAAGTACAGGTTGAGCACCGTGTCGTCTTTTACGCGGCGCATAAAGTCGCCGAGTTTTTCGGTCTTGTCTTCAGACAATGGATCTCCTTGCTGTTCCATACTCTATGTAGATATATTCAGTTTAACAGGCATAACAGAATTGTTTCAGAAAAAAAGAGAAGGTGCGGCTCACCCAAAAAGTCCACAAGGGGAAGCCGCACCATAGGAGAATCCGAGGAAAAACAGGATTACCACCGAGAGGATTCGGGTCGAGAGAACGTAGGCCCTCATCCTGATATCTCAACCTACCGTAGTGTTTCCGAAACAACAGGCAATATATTGAAACAATCAGATAATTCCTAGTTTTCTTCGGAATGGCTTAATTTTCTTTCGCCTGGCATTGCTGCAGGAATCCGATCGTCTCGCTTTTCTCCCAACTGCTCATGGAAAGTCCATACTTGTCTTTGATGTAGACGCGCTTGGCCATGTAGGAGCACTGGTAGCCGCTGTTGCTCGGCAGCCAGACGGATGGGGTGGATGCGACCCATCGTCCGACGGACTTCTTGGGGACACCGCTCCCGTACAGGTTGATGCCCTCGCTTTTCGCATTGTTGGCATCCCCTTGGCTGGCAAGCAGCACGTCCGGATCGTTCGCGTATTTCACGCGATCGTTTTTCCTTGAGTTCTTCCACAGGCCGGAGGCCCATGCGTCGTTCAAGGCGACCACATGGTCGATCTGCACTGCGGTGCTGTCTCCGCTGACGGTCTTCCCATTCTTCACGACGCTCTTCCGGAAGTTGATGGTCTGGCCCGTATAGGGGTCATGCAGTGTCCCGGATTGCACCTTGCAATTGGAGTCCATGACCGGATTGGTCAGGTCACGGTTGAGAATGTAGTCGCGGGTGGTTCCGTATCCGCAAAGCTGGTCGCTGTTCTGCCAGTCCCCGAAATCCTCGGCGCGATTGTAGCCCTTCGTATGGGGTGTTTCGGTCGGGAGGTTCCGGGCGGCTGTGATGGCTTCGGACACGCTCATGGGGCTTGCCGCGGAAGCCGGCAGTCCGCTCGCTCCCATATCCGTGTTCGTGGAATCCTTTTCTCCGGTGTTCCCCGAGGAGGCCAGACCGTCTTTGATCTGGCCTTCGATTTTCGACAGGTCCGGTTTTTTCAACCCCAAGCCGATGTTTGTTTTCTGCATGGAGTCTTCGCCCGGAAGTATCTGACTGATGCTGGTTATTGCAGGCAACCCGAATTGTGGGGCGACCGTGGCCCATACTCCGGTTTGGATGATGACGATGATGGTTATGAGCACGATGGCCAAGCCGCCAAGGATGCCGGCGACGGTTATGCCGGTCTTGTTTTTTCTCGATGCCACGACGGTTTCCTCTTCTAGAACAGTCCGCTGATGATGGTCCAGACGACCGCGATGCCGAATAGGATGACGATGATCGCTCCGAACAGGTCAGCGTTGCTGTTGACGAATTCCGCAAATGGGGGAAGTTCCGGTTTCTTGTCATTGGCCATGATGGTCTCCTTAGTTGTTTTGGCTGTCGGATGCCGTACCGTCCGACGATGTGCCGTCTGAGGTGTTGTCCGACGTGCCGTTGCCCGATGATGCCTTGGAACCGTCGGCAGTGGAATCGTCGGACTGGGTGTCCTGCGATGTGGTCCCGGCGGAATCGGTGCCGCCGGTCTCGTCGTCGGAGTTCGCCGAGGTCACGTCGCTTTTGCTCAGTGCGTTCGCATAGGGGCTCAACGTCCTGACGCTGCCATCCGCTCCCCAGTCGATGATCTTCGCGTTGCCGGATGTAGGGTTCTTGACCAGTACGGTGATGTTCGTCTTGACGGTCGAGCCGCCGGTGTTGTCCGAAGATGACGTGTCGCTTCCCTTATCGGAACTGTCTTGCATCGCGGCATACGGTTCGAATGTGATGCTGATCGACGCCGCAGCATAGGGAGGCGTGTCACTGGATTGTTCCTTTGGTACGGATTGCCCGTTCTTGTCGCACTCCACAAGCCAGTTGATGCTCACGTTTTTGAATGTTCCGATGGCTGCTGGCTGGTAGGCGTGCTCGCTGTTCGGATCCCCGACCAGCACGGTGAACGCGTTGCTGTCTTTCCCGATGTAGGCTTTCGCCCAAGCGTTGACGACGTTCTGGAAGCTGGACGCCTGGTCGATGCGAGAGTATCCGGATGGCGTATAGGATTGGGCTCCGCCAGCGCCGCTTGCTTTCAACGGCAGCACTGTTGGCTCTCCCACGGCGGTGGCCACGTTGTTCTTCCATGAAATGAGCTGGGTTACGTCGCGGGTGGATCCGTCGGACAGGTCGGTCAGGGAGAACTGGTGGCTCCACCAGTCGGTATGTTCCTTTCCTGTTCCGGTGTCCTCGTCACTGGATCCGACTTTTGTCGCCGAATCCCATAACAGGTTCGTGGTCCCGTAACGGAATGGTCCTTTGTTTGTGTCCAACCATTTGTTGACGGACGCCAAGGCTGCCTGTTTCCCTGGTTTGTCTACGCTGATCTCCTTGTATTTCGCGCTCAACATGGAACCCATGTCCTGCAGCGTGCTGATTGCGTGAATGCTGATGACGGGAGCGACGATTCCGGCGATCATGAACACGGTGATGAAAACTTTCCACCAGCGGGTGTTTCGCATGGCGCGTTTGATTGCCGTCAGTTCGACTTCGTTCTTCCGTTTGTCTTCGGTGATGTCCATTGGAGATTCAACGGATGCTTTTCGTGCCACTTCGTCTCCTTGAGAATCTGAACGTGTTATCTAGTGTCAGACTATCCGGAGTCTCAGCGTGAAAGCGGTGGAAGTCGGGAAAAGAAAAAAGAGACTCGGATACTGCCGAGTCTCTTTTTGTGTCAGCGGGTCTGCGCGTATTTTCTGGCCAGCTCCATGTCAAGTCCTCCGTTGACGAAGCATTGTTCCACCGCAGCGTTAAGAAGAGCCTGCGTGGTCATGTTCGTCTCGACCGACTTGATTCGCAGCGCGAGATAGTTTTCATCCGTCAGGTTCGTGCCGAGCCTCCGGTCGAACGAATACACGGGCTTCCTCCGGCCGGCCCTCCCGGATGCTTCATTCGTTTTCGTCTCATGATCTTCCGGGATTGCTTCAGAGACTGCTTTCTGCTCGGGAGCCTCGACCGTCATCTTCGGTTCGGGGGGTTCGGATAGGAGAGGCCGACGCCCCATGTCGCGAGTGTCCTGCAGGCCGCGTCCGAAAGCGCTGTTGATATTCTTTACCATGTTTCAACTCCTACTCGATGCCGAACTGTTTGACGAGGTCAATGAGCTCTTGGGTGACGGAAGCGTAATCCCTGTTGTCTATCTGGTTGGTTCCGTACAGATTCTTGATGGCTTCCCTCTCGTGGATGACCGTTTCGAATCGTGTTGCCTCCAGCTCATCCAATTGTTTCACTGCGTCACGCGCGAGTTTGGTTCGCGCTTTCACTCGCGTGAGCAGGATGATGCCGTTTCTGGCGGCCGCATAGGTTTTCCCTGCATGGCTCAAATCGCTGATGGACGGCTGGCAGGGGATGATTGACACGTCGGCCGCCTGGAGTGCCGTCTGCACCGTTCCCGCATCGGATGGAGGCGTGTCGATGATGACCCATCCTTTGTAGCGTTCGCGAATCCTGTCGGGCATTCCGAGGATCACGTCATTGGTTTGGATCACGTCGAAACCCAGCTTGTAGGGTTTGTGCGGAGTCCCGTTGGCTTCGTCTTCTTTGCGACGACGATCGTCCTCAATTCGCACGTATTCGTCCCAGAGCGTCGCACCACCGGTGTTGTCGGCGTCCAGAACCGTGACGTGTTCGCCGCGTCGGGCGAGGCATCCGGCGATAAGCATGGCTGTCGTCGTTTTTCCGACGCCGCCTTTGATGTCGGCGACCGCGACAAGAATCGTGCTTTTCAGCATGCTGTTTTCTCCTCTGTTCACGTTTTCCGCCGCCAAGGTGGAGGCGTGGGACGCGCTTTTTTTATGTGGCCACATTCAGTGTAGCAGAGGCGCATTTTTTTGTGGAACCAGCTCTCCCAATCAACAGGAAAACAACACAATGCGGGAATGATCAGGCAGAAAAAACACTTCCGCATTCATCTGCCAAACCATTCCCGCATTCCCACAGTTCTTTGCGAAAATTTTAGGATGCCGTAAACAACAGCCTCTCCAAAAACGCTTTGAGCAACACGCCCAAATCCGGGAGCTGACTAGCGATCCCCTGCATCCATTCACGGATGGGAATGCCCATCGCCTCCAGGACGCCGCTGATGACCCACACGAAGAACAGGCCCGCGCATATCCTCGCCGCAACGGACAACATTCTCATCGAACGTCCCATGATCTTCATGAAGACGCTGCCGCCGCCGACCGCCAACAGGAGCAGGGTCAGCACGGCTCCCGTTGGCGTGAACATCCAAGCGAACAGGACGGTGAGAAAATCGGCGGCTCCCTGCCCAGCCGTCTGAGTAACAGTGTCGGTGTTCATCAGAATGCATCTCCATCCGTTTCGAACTCGTCAGACGTTTTCTGGCGAGGTGGGTTCTTCGGCGCGTTGAGGTTCGCATGGTATTTCGCCGCTGCTTCCTTGACCTCTCCCGTGATACGCGCGCTCTCCAATGCGTCGGCGGCTTCCTGCTCGCTCATGTGGCCCTGTTGCCGGAAGTTGTGCATCATGCTGTTCTCCACCACCCCGAACGCCTTGTCTCCATCGGAGTTGAGACTTCCGTCCTCGGAGTGCATCTCGTTCAATGATTCATCGAGATCGAACGGATTGTCTTCGACCGGAGCAATCGGAGTCATGACCGTCGTGGGTCTGTTGCCCAGGCTTAGGATTTCGTTGCGGCTCTTCTCCGCTCTGGCTCCCAGTGCGTCGAGTCCGACCTTGGCTCCATGCCAGAGGTCACGGTTGGTGGCGAGCTTGCCCAATGCGACTGCACCTGCCGGCAGTGTGATCGGGTTGGATGTGAGTGCGGCAGCGGCGATACCGGTCGCCGCGACTTTGGCGCCACGCTTGACCACGTCACGCAACGGTTGGGATTGCATGACACCTAGGGCTGCCTTGCCTGTCGCGCCCAACAGCATAGCTCCTCCGCCCAGGCCGCGTGCGGTCTGATTAAGCAGGCTTGCACCTTTTGCCATGGTACGGGCGCGGCCGAGCGATGCGCCGGGATGGCGGGCCATATAGTTCTTGACGCGATCATCGTAGGACATGCCGCCCGTCATGAACGCCTGAGCTCTGTCGGCTTGGTTGGCGAAACGTGCGGCGACTCCTGCGAGGGACCCGCGTACGGTGCCTTCGTTCATGCGCCCCCATCTATAACTGAGGGAGTCTGCTCCGCGGGCTGCGATCGCATCGTATTCTTTCGCGTTGCGTCCGTACAGGTTGCGGTCGCCGCCGTCGAGGTCAAGATTCTTCCTCTCCGAATCGAGCATGGAGTCGAGTTTGCTTTCGCCGGCGGTAGGACCGAACATCCTGTGGCGCGGTCCGGCGTTGCGACTGGACATGCCGCCGTGGTTTCGGCTTGTGAGGAGCCGTCCCATGAGGAGACCGCTGCTTATTCCTCCGCCGATTCTCCTGAGGCCGGCCAGCACTCCGCCTGCCATGGCTCCACCGGTGGCGATTCCCATCATCGCTTTGAAACTGAACGGGTTGCCGACTTTGAGCACGCTGGTACAAAACAGGCTGATGGCCGCGATTGCAAGCACCGGACTGAAACCGCTGATCACGTTGTACATGAAGCTGCTGCTCATTTCGGAACAGAACTTCAACATAAGCTGGCAGATGAATGTGGCGATGGCTCCCAAAGCCGAATACAATCCGCCGGTCATGCTCAGGTTGCACGTGTATTTCACCCAGTTCTTCAACACGTTCTTCGGAGCTTCGCCTATGGGGAAAGCTCTCACGAGGAACGCTACGACGAGGAACAGCACCATCAGGACGAGCATGAGCTTGGTCATGATGAGGATGACGCTGAGCAATCCCCAGACGATCATGTTGCAGATGCCACCGAGCACGGAACCGAATGCACCCAGATTGTCAGGCGCTGAATTGCCGTACAGGTTGTCCAGGGTGATTCGCATCGCTCCTTCTCCGGTCGAAGAATCCTGCGTGTTACCAAGGTTGGCTTCACGCCAGGTTCCGCCGACGTTGGGGATATCGAAACGCCAGCCCAGGTTCGCGGCATCGGCGATGTCCGTGTTCTGGACGTTGCCGCTCGAATCACGGAAGTCATTGTCGTTGTGGAAGGCCTGATACTGGTCGCCTTTGAATTGCTTTGTGCCCAAAGCCACATTGCACAATTGGAGTATGTTCTGGTCTACCTTGACATCGTCCCCGTAGAAGTGGGCCCCGTTCCCGCCTGAGATGTCGCTGAATCCATCCTTCTTCAATCTGACGGTGAGCTTCCCGTTTTTGATGGCTCCTGTATCCTTGTCCCCCATGTTTTTGACGAGGATGTTCCAGCCGTCACGGCCGTACACCTTCCCACTGCCGTCGATACCGCAGGTCTCCCAAAAGATCCCCGCTCTGGTCAGTCGAACATATTTATCCCGGTCGTTCTGCTCCTTTTCCTTGTCATTGACGGAACTGTCCTGAGGGTCGATCCAACCGTGTTCGCTGAACAACCATTCCGCTGTGCTGGAATCGATACTCAAACCGGTTGCCGCATTCGTCAATGTCATTTGCACCGCAGGATCGGTGTTCGTGTTCATGTCAAGCACATGGCAGTACGCTTGCTGTGCGTTGTCGGCCACACCTGACGGCGTGTTCGGCCCCGCTGACGGATTACCCCATTGCATCGTCACCCACGATCGGAGAGCCGTTTCCTCCCACATGCGGTTCACGGCCTTGGTGATAGAGGATGTGTCTCCCCCGTTGCCGCTGGTCGCGGTGTCGTACTGCTGGTGCATGGCATACAGGTAATCCTGGCAGTTCGTATTACGGTTGAGTGCTTTGTTGCTGAACGCCATCATGTTCGATTCGCCGTCGTTCAACCCGTCCAGATCAAGTCCGACGGTGAGCTTGTTGACTGCGCCGTTGATGGTGTTGACAACCCACCAGGGACTGCCGGTCGCCGGTTCGGTCGCATTCTCCGCGGTTTTCGAGGCTCCTGTCCCCAACACGATGAGAGCCGCAAGACACAATACCGTGGCAAGCAGTCGTTTGCTCGCCTCTTTCGTGGTCCCGATGTCGAATCCCGCCGCGAGAAGCCATACGACGATGGCGGTCACCATCAACGCCGCGGGAATGCCGCCGGCCATGACACTGTCGATAAGGTTCGCCGTGGCGTGGTCGACCGACGCTCCGGCGGTCTTCAATGGGGTGAAGCTTGCCGCGAACTGGCTTAGCGACAAGGCGCACGACCAGCAGAGCTGCGTGATCTGCATCAGCATGTTCGGCAGGATGTCCCTCGTCGTATGGCTGATCATGGCGGGCACGTTGGCGATGAAACCAAGGATGCCGCTCGATGGTTCGATGCGGCTGGTTATGCTGCCGACATTGCTTCCCCATCGGCCGGACGGAAGACATGTCGTGTAATCGACTTGGGTGCTTGTGGTCGTAGCGCATGCCGGCGCACTCGCACCGCCATCGTTCTCGACCATGGCGAATGCTTGGGAGGGCAGTACGACCACTGTCATCAGAACGACGAGCAGAACAATGAACAGCATGTTCCGTCGCGCTTTCATCCTGACCGGGAGGCTGGGCTGCATCTGGGTTGAAGCGCTCACAGTATCCACATCTCCTTCAGACTGCTTAGACGCTCTGGCTGATTCGAATTGGGGTAGAAAACCTCTCCGGCGATGTTCCGGCTCTGCAATCTCCTGAGAAGTCTTTTCCATCGGACCTGCTGGGTCCGGTCTTTGACTTGGCCGACCATGAGGAATGGCGCGGCGACCAAGCCGATGAGAATGAACACCACGCCGAATGTGATGCCGATGATCGGGGCGAGCATAAGACAGATCAACAGTCCTATAACACCGCCGATGATTGTCGAGAACACGGTCTTGGATCGGGCTTCCGTGCTTTTCGTGATCATGAACGTGTTCTTACGTTCAATGGATGCGGTGGATGAGACCTCGGTGATGTCATCCATGGTTTCCCTTGGATGCAATTGTCTTTGCTCGCCCATGAATATGTTCCCCGATCAGATTCCGAGGTAGTCTTTGCCCTGGCTGCCCACGGCGTTGACGATCCAGTCAAGAGCTGTCAGCAATGCCGGAATGGTTATGGTCGGGCCAGCGAAGATGAAGATGACGGCGAGAACGACGATGACTCGTGTGACGCTTGGACAGAACATGGAGACCAGCTGGTTGCTTCGCCCCATCGCCTTGCTGATTCCTCCCAGGATAAGCCCCAAGGCCAAGATCACTGCGGCAGCGGCGCCCACCTTGGTGATGAGCTGTCCGGCGGTCGAGTTGAGGATGCCGTCGAACATGGCGTGATAGCTTCCGACAAGATTGCTGGAAGCGGCGATTTCTATGGTGTTACCCATTATTGGATTCCCTTCGAATTTGGTTTGAAGGAACCCTCCTGCGTTTCCCGAGTGTATCAACGGAATCGGTTGATAACGATAGGTTTTCGGTTTTTAACAAAGTTTCTTGCATTCTCAGACAACACGGGGGACACAGATTAAGAAAAACCCATCCGGCATCAATGGAAGCCGGATGGGTTGGCATGTTTTTTTGCGGTCCTACTTGTCGCCGGGGCGATAACCGTCGTCGAAGTCTTTCACGCTCACGATGAATGCCGGCTGGATCTGTTCCATGTTTCTGGTTCTTACAGCGGCATGGTATTTGGGGAGGTTCGTCACCGCTCCTCCAGTCCACCCATCCAATCCCTCATTGTCGGTCAGACGCGCCGCGGTCAGCGTGGCTATGCGCGGAATCGACGTGTTGTAGCTGATGAACGTCGTGTACCCCAGGAACGAATCCAACAACGTGTCGGACAACTGGGTCGGGTATTGGGTGGCGAACACGAGAATCAATCCGAACGAACGCCCCTGCTCCCTCAGATTCTTCAACACGTCGTCCGACCCGTTCGCCAGCAGGCTCAGCTCGTCGCAGACGAGCATCGTGTGTTTGCCAAGCGTCAGCCAGTCCTTGCAGTGTGCGAACACCGTGTTCCAGAACCGGTACATGAGCCACGAGCCCAGAATCTTGTCCATGAGCTCGGGAAGCGAGTGGCCATTGTGCGGGGCGAGCACGATGTGATAGTCGCCCGGGTGATCCAATATCCACTTCCATGTGACGGTGCTGCGTCGCGGTGTGAACATGTGTTCGATGGCGAGGAACTGGTTGACCTTGTTCACTGAGGCGTTGGTACGCTGCAGTATTTCACGATCGCTTCGCGCCGCCTGCCCCTTCTGATCCGGTCGTCCGTACAGTTGTTCTGCGGCACGCGCGGCCAACGTCATGTCTATTCCGAGAGGATCGTCCTTCAACTCCAATGCGAGAGCCCTGCATACCTGTCCAAGCGCTCTGGCTGATCCGGTTTGACCATCCGACCCACACAATGCGACCACGGCCCAGCCGATAGGTGACTGCTGTTGCCTGAGTTGACCGGCCCCGGGATACTGTTGCTCGAGTTGTCTGCATCTTCTTAGGATGTCCCCCGGCTTGTGTTGGTCGTATCGGCTTGCGGCCACGCCGATGGTCATGGATTGGGTGATGATGTTTTGGGAGTCGTTCTGAATGTCGCCGGCATTGAATGCGTATCTCATGGTTTTGGCGACGCTTTCCGCCGTCTCCTGGGCGTTCCTTCCCTCCTGCATTCCGAGCAAATCGAGACCGATGCTGGAAGGGTCGGTGAGGTATATGACACGTGGATGGGAGTCAATCCCCTGCGTTTGCCGATACCGGTCCAGCACTTCCACTCCGGTGTCGTCCTTCATCCAGAAGTGGATGAGTCGTGAATCCGTTCCCCACACGTCACGGCCGGTATCATTGCGATGGCTGATGGCCCATTGGCTGATGCCGTGGGTCAGAACGGTTTTTCCTGATCCGGCTTCACCGCTGATTGCGATTCCGCCATAGAGCTGTGTCGGATCCAAGTATCCGGGACGTCCGGAATCGTCCAATCCGATCAGGACGCCTCCATGGGACAATGGTTCGGGCACCGGGTGAAGATCCTGTTTCACCGCCGTGGATTTCTGCACCGGCATGAACAGTGTGGTCGTGGTCATTGGGCTGAAGACCAAAGTGGTGCGTTGCGGGCCATATCCCGTCGCATACACTCGTTTGTCTTTCATGCCGAGTTTTGTTTCGGTGTCACTGAGATTCGCCTTGCGTTTGCGGCGAAGCCACCAGTATCGGCGTGGGCGTTGGAGAATATCATCCCATAGAGTGTTCCTCCACCATCTGATTCCAGCTGCAACAGTGAAGGCAAGAGGAACGATCCACAACCATGACGGTATCGGCAACAGCATCAAAGAGCAGTACGCCAACAGTCCAAGACATGCGAATTTGTAGTGCGGCGGTACTCGGAAGTACATTCGAGTGCTGTTGTCGTCGTTCAGCATGGCTTTCGCGTTTGCGGAGAGTAGTCCACTCAAAACCCAAGGCACCAGCAGCATCGCCGCTACCGTTCCCGCCAGCCAGAAGAATGTGGCAAGACGAATCGGAGTGATGACGGACAATACCATCGTCAACAGGGTGACAGCCAAGGTCACGATGAGTCCGCCCAACTTTGGATAGCTGGGATGACTGCTCATGTTGGAGAGCAGCGGGAACATGGCCTGTCCAGCCCGTTGTGCGAGTTCTGCGTTCCGGCGGCTGTCGGCGCATGCTGCGGTGACTCGCGCGCAGAGCGTGTGAGCGGCGACAAATTCGTTGCCGTCCTCGACGGTGGAATGCTCGTCGGCAACCCAATCTCGAATTCGGGCCTGTTCGAAATATCCTTGCCTGCGGAGCGTTACGCTGACATAACTGTCTGCCGGCATCAATGCTTCGACGCTTTTCCGAATGCCGGCGGAATCGGTGCGCATCTTCTCCATCGTCGCCTTTGAATTCAAGCGGGCCCGCCATGGCACAAGAGAGTGAGCTGATCTGCTGATTCCTTCCGGCAGTTCGGGTTCGCCGTTCCCTGGCAGTGGGCTGATGGAAAAGCCGGCGAGATCACCCGCCTTGCGTATGCCTTCGCCATCGCCATGCACATATTCACGGACCGGCTCGTTTCTCACTCTGACGAGCAGCAGCGTGCAGTCCTCCAGATTTCCTGGGACATCATCCGCGATGGATCTCAACTGGTCGCCATCGAGTTGGCTGATGCTGCGAGTCACCTCGTACCATGCTTTTTCTTTTTCTCTCATTCCGATGCCCTCCTGTCAATTCGATTGTTCTGCGGTTGCCGGTTCGGTGGAGTAGAGCATGGCCAAGGGGAATCCTTCCGGCAAGTCGAACTTGGTCAGCTTCTCTCTTTCCAACAGTTGATATAGCCATGTGGTCATACGGACCGTCGCATCCTTGTCTGCCAACGCCCATCCCAAATCCGCATACCCGTCCTTGACGGTGCTCTGGTCGCCGATGGTTTCCCTCATCCGTCGTATGGTCTTCACCGCAATGTATTTGGAAACGTCGAACATGATCGCATCCAATTGCCAGAGTCGTATTTTTTTCAAAGCCGGATTGCGTTGCAGGTTGACCATGAGGAACGGGACCACCAGCGAACGGCGTCCTGTTTCGCAAAGCGTCCGTATCTTCTGCAATGCACGGTAGCGTTCGGTCTTGGCTTCCTCCAAACGCTGCTGGTTGGTTGCGAAATTTTCAGGAAGAGAGTTCAACGCTTTCACCTCCGATATACCCGTAGAATCCTCCCCGGTATGCTTCCGGCTTCCGCCATCCACTGACATCCCAGCCCCATTGGTGTCTGATTGTTTCATCCATGACTGTCCATCCCCAGTCACGGATTGTCGTCACAGGTTTTGTTGATGGGGCGCATCGGCTCCAGTCCGGTGAGAACATGCTGCGTTCGACGTTCAGCATGTCCCGGTATGTTCCAATCCCGCCGGTCGGGTTGCCTTGCTCGTCGAACCAGTCGTCCCATAACGCGAATCCCATACGCGACGCCACGGATGGGTCGCCGACCAACATCTCGTCGGCATGGCTTGCCGTTTCGATGATGCTGCCCAATGCCGGGTACTGCCATTGGCTGGTGTCGCGTATGAGCAGCCAGATACAGATGAGTCCACGTCGTTGCATCGGCGAGTAGGCGAGCAGCTTCGACCAATTGGAGATTTTCTGGCTCATGTTATTTGGGTGGACCTGCACTTCGATTCCCGCAAGCACGTTGTTCGATGCGAGTGCGGTGATGTCCGTCGAACAGCTGTGAGGCAGTCCGGCTTCGCTGACCGCCTGCGGGTCGATGAGCCGGAACGCTCCCCAACCGTCGCCGCCGACGAGTTTGATGTCCGGATTGACACCGAGATGCAGTCCGACGTGCGCCGCATACGTATTGTGGCGCACGTGGCGTCTCATTCCGATCAACTGCTTGTCCGAAAGCATTCTACGAAGCCAAGTTGCTGAATTAAACAGGCCGAGCGTGTTTCGGATGAGTTTCTTGTCGGAGCTCAACGACAACCAGGTTTGCGGGATTATCTGCCCGGAAAATCTTTCGTAAGGACTGAAGCCGATGTCGATGACTCCCAGCCGACACAACGCGCCGTACAGGTTCGGTTCGTCGCGATGGAATTCGGGAGCTCCTTTCACGGAGAGTCCCGCCCGAAGCTGGTCGACGGTGCATGTCCTCCATGAAAGCAATGCGCCGATGATGCTCGTAACCAATTCACTGTTTGCCTTGACCATGCTTTCCGCGAACAATCGGTTCGGGACGATCCACTGATGACGTTGCGCCAACACTCCGGGGTGTTCGTTGTTCGCCACGTCGCTTCCGCGAATCCAATCGGCGTCGCTACCCATCGGCCATAGAGCACGGTCATCGGGATTCGGTGTGAGTGAGAGATCAACCACGATGGAACCACCCTTTTTTCTTTTTCACTTCGAACTTGGCCGGTTCGAATCCTTTATCGGGCAGAACCCATTCAAGGGTCTGCTCTCTCGCCAAGTCCAGATTCGAGTCAGCCCAATTCGATTTACCGGATGCGATCAGATTGCCGGCCTCGACCGTCTGGTACTCGACTCCGAGAAAAATCCCGTATCTTGAATAATCAAGTGGCCGGTAGTCTGTCATTCCGACCGGGACCGTGTCTTTTATTCCGATACATTCTCGGGGCAAACCGTAACGGGGAAACGCGCTGAGCAGATTCAACGCATCTCCTTGCGTTTGCACGCCGGCTTTGACGATGACCAGGCAAAGGTCGCCGGCGAGAACGTAGGGGACGACCATTCCTCCGGCGGCTGTGGTGCTGTCCTGCAGATCATCTGCGCTGATACGGTCGAGATCCAAGACGACGAAGTCCCAGAGCTTGCGTGCTTCCTCGATGTATGCGCGGTAGTGGTCCCACGACACCATCGCACCGGCCGGTGGAGCGAACGAAACATCGTAACCGATGTTGAACATTCGTCCCGAATTGGCGCCGTATTGTGCCGCCATGCCGGGACGCCAGTCGGCTATGGTGCGCGCCGGCATACGCTGCCCAGGGTCGAAGAAGGAACGTTGCGATGACTGTCTCATGTTGCCGTCGATAAGGAGGGGGCGTAGTCCTTTTTCTCTTGCCCGCTCGCATAATCTGCGTGAGGAAACCGTCTTTCCCACGCCTCCAGTGTTCGATGTGACAATGATCATGGGTGCCGTCTGGCGGGTCCTGTTCAGGATGATATCGCCTACCAGACGCTTGTCGATTGTCTGTATCCGCCAGAACTCGTGGACGAAATCCGTGATGCTTCGGTCCATGAAATATTCGGGGAGGGCCTGCGCTCCGATGGGTATCTGTCCGCGGTCGATCCAGTAGATTGTCCAGCCTGCATCGGCGACCGGCATCCAGTTTCCCGGGAGGTTCGTGAACACGATTCCCTGACGGCCTGGACGCACCGGGTGCCTTGTCAGGAAGTCTGCCTGGGCTGCGAAATCCTCTCCTGCGGGCACCCTCCAACGCTGTTCGGGGACCTTGGATCGCAGCACGTCGAGGATGCCTCCATGTCCGATTATCAGACTTGCCATCTTTTCTCCAAGTTCCTTTGAACTGTTTTTTGCTTGTTCCGGGGGTTTGCTCCGGAAAGAGACCATTTTTGACGAAACAACACTGATTTAGTTTTATTGACTGTTTTTTGTTTTTTGTTGCTTGTTCGTCAATCGTCCTGTCTGTTCATTTCTTGATATTACGTCATATCTTGTTATGTGCCGAATATTTGTTGAAATTAACCATTCAGGATGATGACTTTGCTGATGTATGGGTTGTTGCGGTTCGTTGCTTTGTTGCGTTTTCGTTCCGTAGGTTCGTTGCTTTGTTGGCAATGTTGCGGTTCGTTGCTCTGGTTTTACCCTGCTGTGATGTGGTAATGGTGTCTTGGTGTTTGTGTGATGTGTTGCGGGTTGGCTTCTTTCTCTTGTTCTCGGATTGTCTTTTTCTTATTTTTTCTTCTCTTCTTTTTTTCTGACTTTTCTTGGTTGCCTGTCTGCTCTTTTGTTTTTGTCCGTGATTTTTCTGGTCCGCTAGTTTGCATGAGAAACGGCGGCCGCGCGACGCCGCGCCGAAGTCAAAACGGTTAATTTCAATATTTTTTCGGTTATTCGTTGTTTGCTCGGATACAGTCGTTGAAGACGGTTCACTCGAACGGTCCTGCCTTGACGAAGGGAGTTAACGATGGCAGATTTTCCATGGAACAACAATTTCGGCACCCCGACCCCAGCCCCGGCGCCGGTCGACGATTCCAAGCCGGTGAACGAAGCCGGGCAAGCGGACGATTCTGAGAACTGGTCGGCATCGGGCGAGGATTCTCAGCCTGACGTCCAGCCGGAAGAGACGGATTCCGTCGATGAGACAACGCCCGACCGTGAGGAAGAAACCTCCGTCAAGGGTGCCAAGACCACGCGGCGCAAGACCGCGAAGAAAAACTCGTCCTTCCCTCATTTGGAAGCCGCCTCGTACGCGAAGATCAAGGACATGCTCGACGTTCTTTCCGATGACCGTACCGCGAACATCGCCAAGATTCTGTGCGAGACCAGCAAGACCGACGCTCCGGTTCTGCTTGAGGTGTTGACGGAAACCAAGACGCGGAAGCGGGTCGCCGAATTCTCCAAGTTCGTCAAGGAACTGGCTGGCGCTCAACCGTCCGACCTGAAGATGAGGCTTGCTTTCGCGTTCATGGAAGACAAGACTCTGTCCAAGACTCTGTTCGCTGTTTTGAATGCCGCCGAACCGGATCGTGGTTTCGGCCGCGCGTCCGGTGAGCCGATGAAGGATGTCAATGCGGTGGCTGAACACTGGGGTGACGGCGTTGATCTCAGTGTGGTTGAGAAGCTGAAAATCTGACGGCCGGCATCTCGGGATGCTTGAACGGTTGGATACGAACATGGATCCGTATCCAACCGTTTTTTATTATTCCGCGATGAGCTGCACACGGTTCTCCGCCTTTGGCGGCATCCCGTATGGTCTGATCACGAGGCCCGCCCTCGTCAACGAGAATACCCAGATTTTCTGAATCTGGTTGAGCTTTGTGAGGCTGACGGTGAGGTGCTTGGTGGACACCGTCTCCGTGCTCGTACCGGGGACGATCTTGTATAGATTATTTCGACTGATATACAGTTCCTTCTGCTCCGGACAGTAGAGCGTCGCGAACACCAGCAGATCCAAGGACAGGCTTCCGCCACTGGTTCCGACGACGGCGGAAAGAGGAATCTCCTTCGGTTCGCGCGACATCAATCGGACGTATTCCCAAGTGAAGGTAATGGTTTTTTCGTTCCAGCTTTCGCCTTGGACGATGTTCGTCTCTTCGATCGGTTTTATTTCTTTGCCGTCCCTTGAAGTGAACGTGATGTCCTGATAGCCGATGATGCTGGTGACCGTATTCTGTCGGCCGCAGCCTCCCGTCAGCATGCCCATTCTGCGGGCCACTTGCCGTACGTCCTTGCCGATGGTCAGCGTCCTGGTCTTGCCGTTGTAATCCGCGTTTTGTGTGTTCACGAATGTCGTGAACAGGATGCTTAGGAGTCGAGGCGTCCTGCCGAATGCGAGCGGATGTTCGTTGCCGCGCACGTATGGGATGAGCGGGTATGCCTCTTCCGCGACGTAAAGAATTCCGAATCCTGTGGCTATGCCGTTGTCCATCCCGACGCTTCTCAGCCTGTGTATTTTGTTGAGCATCCCGACTCTTCCCCTGTTTTTGCTTTTTCGGTTGATACCAACAATTTTACGGTTTTTCATACGCGACATGCCAACATACCCAGTAAGGCAGATGCTTGTTTTACACCGTCGAACCGAAGACCTACTGGCCTTTCTTCCTGGGACTGAGGTTCAGACACTGCAGCCGGTAATGAATTCTGCAGGACACCAGTTTCGGGTCGAGTTTCCCATACGCATTCCGGGCCATGTCGATATACAGTCGACACCCCGGATCCGACAAAGCGAAATCACCGACACTCCAACCCAATGGTTCCTCCTCGTGAGACTTATGCCTCGCCATCAGAAAAAACAACCTCCGATTCACACCGATTCGCATCCGGATTCGACGGCCGACGCGCCGTCCAAGTTGGTCAAAAAAAGGCGGGCATGCTGGAGGCGTTGGGGTCGTCACTCGGCATGCCCGCCGGTCGTGGTTCTTATTTGTTCCACTGCGGGCCGTTCGGGAATGAGATGGGCGAGCCGCCCCACATCTGCCTGTCTGAATTGATCATCGCTTCGGTGTATCCGCCGTCCATGAGACTCTGGGTCCTGAGGTCGAGGTCGGGCCTATAGTGCTTGGTGGCTGGCGGTATCATGCCCATCATGTCCCCGCTGTTGAATCGGAGGACTTCCTTGTCGGCTTCCTCGCCGGCGATCAGCACGTCGATGTTGTTGAGCAATGTCATCGCGCTTTTCGTGTACGGGATGTCCCCTCTTCCGATGCTTCCTGTGAAGGTGATTTTGCATTCCCGGAGAAATTTGACGTGTTCGTCGATGTGTTCCAAGAGGTTTGGTGGTGTCGCTTCGACGAGGTGCGATCCGATGTTCGGTTCTGCCGTGAAGGTCATGTTGGCTCCTGTTTTTTTGATATCAACCGATTACGTTTTGTCGTTTTGGGGGAACCGCAATCGCCGTCTTCGGCATCGCTTGTGGTGGCCCTGAGGTAATTGCGTTGGGGGTTCCGCTGTTTTCTCGGTGTGTATCTTTTGTTTTTTTATGTGGACGCGTTCAGCATATCGCGACACTCCGAAGATTCACCCCCTCCCCTTAATTCTCTTTTACTTGTTATACTGAATACGTCCACATAAATCGAAAGAAAACAACGACAACCAATGGAAGAACACGACAAACGCTTCTGGCGAAACATGACATTCGCCCAGCTCAGAAACCGACGGGTACGAGTCTCCGCATACGGCGGCGACATGATCCTCGAATTCCGACTCACTCCCGGAATCGGACACACGCTCGGAGCCCGGCAATACACTGTCAACGGCTTCGACATCGGTGAACTGTTCCACGAAGGCCATGACGGATTCATGGAACTCACCCGGCAGAAAGCACCCGTCAGCATCAAGCTGCTCCCCGACGAACCCGAATACAAAATCATCGAAGACATCACCGGCGTGCAACCCAGAGACGTCTTCGTGCAAACGAACGGGAACAAATATCCAGTACAGGAAATCACCGATGACGGCCATTGTCTAGTCCTGATTGACTCCAACACTTATCGGATTGATGACGCCGCATTCGACCATGCTTTGCGACCGGCACCCGCACGAATTCCGGATCGTCCCGGACTGTGGGAGGACAAGTCAGGTGGCCTGTACACCGTGTGGAAAAACGGTCAGGAGCTTTGGATCATTCAGATACGTGAGTCCGATGGGCGTTGGGTGAACGGCCCTGCGCTGCTAATCGGCAAGACGGGAGAAAACGTCAACGATTCAACGACGAAGGACCTGTCCTCGAAAGCTCCATTCCGATTCCACGATGGAGAACTGTGAGGGGAGAGAATGCAAGCCGTCACCAACATTTTCGACCAACTACGTCTCTCGCCGCCTATTCCTGGACCGCTGCACAAGAGAACGGCTGATGCTGCGGATCTTGGCACCACCGCCGAGGTTCTTGCCGCGGCGAAAGCCCTATATCGGCTCGTCGAAGGTCGTCGCGGCCGTCAGATTCTCGACTTCGAGCAGCTCCCGAAACGAGATCAGAACCGGTACATCAGCGAAGTGTTCAAAGCCTTCAACGATGCGCGAAAGGAAATGAAGTGCGGTTCCTAACGAAAATCCTGAACCACTTCTGCCGAGGGTGCGGAACCCTCCTGTCGGCAGATGAGAGACAGACCGGACTCTGCTCTTCCTGCTGGTTTGAAAAGGAGAAGAAGCAGTCCCTTGATGACAAGGACTGGCGGGGGAGGAACTGCTTCGAGAGCTCGACGGATATCAGCCGATGTCACCCGATAAGAGACCGTAATTCAGAACGACAAGGAAACCGATGAGTATTTTTTTCATACAAGAAAAATCAGTTGACGGTTGGAAGCCCGCCTGGCATCGGAGTCTCATGCCTTCTTTCGAGAGCAAAAGACAAGCCATGTGCACCGTCCGAAGATATGTCGCGCAACACGACCGAACGAGGCCAAGCATGTTTCGGATTCTCCAGATGAAGGTCTGATATGACGGTGCTACGCATCGACAATGACGACGGATCATGCCGGCTGGAGATACCCGGGGTCAATCGCCGCTGGTCCCTAATCCTGTTGAGGGTTCCCAGCTTTAACGGGTTCAGCGCATACGTGACACCACAGGACGGAAAGCTCGACGAGAACACTCCGAAAACATCCGTGTCAGACATCAGCGACCTGATTTCCGTACGCGACTTCATCGATGAAACCATCGCACAACACAATCAAGGACCAATCAGTGGCAGAAGAACAAACCCACTTTGAAATCATCGAATGCGAGAACCACATGCCCGTGGCGATTCGTCAATTCGATTCAGAGGAAGAGGCCATGGAATACCTGAACATGCGCCTCAAATCAGAACATCCATCCCATCCATCCGAACGCCATGAGGCACAGGAATCCGAGGGGACGACGGCGCAGGGGCTGCATGAATTCTCAGAACAGCTCCGCATCCAATCCGTTTTGCGCATGCTGGAAATGAACGCAAGAGGAGAATTCAACGCCTTCGAACGCATCGAACTGTATGCCGCGCTCAACAATCAAAGAACAAGAAAAGCTCTTGGAATCACCGTCGAATCCTCTCCTCGCAAACAGAACCGCCAAAGGATTAACACGCAATGACATCAGGGAAAAAGCTCGATCGGGAAACCGTCAATTACCTTCGTGCGCTGCCTGAAATCGTGCGCAGAGTGCAAGGCGGACGAATCTACTACACGAACTCCTTCAGGGCGCAAGCGACGGCACGCTATGCCATGGGAGACCGGCCCGTCGACATCTTCCGCGACAACGGGATAGGGCCCGAAGTGATCGGGTACAAGCGCATCGAACGCTGTATCGCCCGGTGGAGAGAAAACCCGGACGAATTATCCGCAGTCGGTAGTCGGACGGCACGTCTGGAGCGCATCGAGGAAGAAATCAAATACCTCGAGCAGCAGGCGAAGAAAATCCGACTGGCCGAGGACAAGGAGGCGAGCAAGCAATGAACGATCCGTTTAACCAGGAACTACCACACAAGGATGAAGCAGAACGCACCGTATTGGGTGCGATGCTCCAATCCCGTGCCGCCATTGACGAGGCGCGTCAGAAAATCACGGAAAACGACTTCTACCAGCCGAACAACAAAACGATTTATCGTCTGATCTGCGACCTGTCCGATCAACATGGCGACGTTGACGCCACACTGCTTTGTACAACATTGACCGAGCGGAAAATGCTTGATCGTGTTGGCGGCCTGAACTACGTCGGCAAGCTCATCGATTATGCTCCGACCACGTCGAATGTCGGCATCTATGCGAACATGGTCAAAGACGCGGCGAAACGACGCGACATCATCGCCATCGGCACCCGCATAGCGCAAATGGGTCATGCGAACGACGCCGACACCGACAGTATCATCGGCAACGCCTTGGACGAGGCGTTCCATATCGGAGAAGACGATTCCAATACCGATTACAAGGACATCTATACGGTTTCCACCGACATGCTTGACCATCTCGACAAGATTCAGAAGGGGGAAATCACCGAAGGAGTCCACACCGGATTCAGGGACATCGATGACGTGACCCACGGTCTGCAACCAGGGCAGATGATCGTCGTCGCCGGACGCCCGGCCATGGGAAAGTCCACGTTGGGAATGGACTTCGCACGGAATGCGGCCATTCATGACGACCAATGCACAGTCGTCTTCAGCTTGGAAATGAGCCGTGAGGAAATCGCGCAACGCCTGTTCTCCGCCGAGACGAACATTCCGTTGAATGTTTTCCGCGACCCGTCTCAGATGACCGACGAACGATGGCGAACCGTAAACGGTTTTTGGCAGAAGCTCGAGGACAAGCCATTGTATATCGATGATTCCGCGAATCTTAAGGTCCCTGATATTCGAGCGAAATGCCGCAGGTTGAAGGAGACAAAAGATCTGAAACTCGTGGTCGTCGACTATCTGCAGCTCATGTCCAGCGGGCGCATGACCGAGAACCGTCAGCAGGAGGTAAGCGACTTCAGCCGCCAGTTCAAACTGTTGGCCAAGGAACTGCAGGTGCCGGTCGTGATCCTCAGCCAGCTGAACCGCAACGTGGAAATGAGAGCCGACAAAGTGCCTCAAATGAGTGACCTGCGCGAATCCGGCTCCATCGAACAGGACGCCGACGTGGTGTTCCTCGTACACCGTCCCGACGCCTATGACAAGGAAGACCGGCCCGGCGAGGCCGACATCATCATGGCCAAGCATCGCAACGGCCCGACCGAGACTTTCCACCTTGCTTTCCTTGGAAGCAACAGCAAGTTCAAGGACATGCCGCAGGGCTATACGACCGGAATCTGACCTACAGGAAAATAGAAGGAAACAGATCATGGGAGAGAAAATCACCGCCAAAGTGGAAACCATCACCCCGGAAATAGCGAAAACCATGCTCGGCGAAAACGTCAACAACCGGCGTATCAGCCGAGACAACGTCAACTTGTTCGCCCGCGAAATTCGCAACGGCGAATGGCGGTTCAACGGTGAGGCCATCAAATTCGGCAAAGACGGGCGACTGCTGGACGGCCAGCATCGTCTGCTCGCCGTCATCGCCGCCGACAAGCCGTTGACCACGCTCGTCATCCGAGGGTTGGAAGACGAAACCCAGCAGACCATGGACAGCGGAAAAACCCGCACCTTGGGCGACGTGCTCACCTTGCGCGGAGAAAAGAACTCCACGCAGCTCGCCTCACTGGCCCGCGCCGTGTATCTGGCCGACCAGCTGGGCATGGAGGCCGCCGCTCAGAACGATTTGAAACCCACGCGCGGTGAGATTATCTCGTTCATCGACCAGACCCCGCAACTGGCGGACGTGCTCGCCGCATCACGCGCGTTCCGCAGCCAATCCGGGGACATGCTGACCAGCAGCATGTTCGCCTCGCTCTGGTGGACGTTCGCGCACATCGACACGGATGCGGCCAACAGGTTCTTCATGAGCCTCGCCAGCGGCGCGAACCTGCAAGCCGACGATCCGATCCTCATACTGCGCAACACGTTGATGGCTCAGCCTCACAAGGCCGGCCGTTCCACCCGCGACAACCGTGTACGCATCGCCGCATTGACCATCAAGGCGTGGAACAAGTGGCGTAAGGGCAAGCCTCTCCGCCAGTTGAAGTTCTCAGCCGGAGAATCGTTCCCTACGCCACTCTGACCGGTTATCCACAATCCACAACAACTGTCCACATAAAAAACAATCAAAAAAGGAACCATCATGGCATACAACAAACGCTACCGCGTCTCCCACACATTCGAAAACGGGACCCGATTCATCGGCACCATCGGGATAAGGAACGCAACCCCGGATTTCCCCGAAAACATCGAAGGCCGTATGATCGTGGAATCGGTTAACGGACGATTCCAAGGCGTCTTCAAACTTGTCAACGGGACTGTCGGCCGCGTTTCTGGCGTAGTACTTCCACCTCAGCCAAAAAATTGGATCTTCGAGCCACAAGGTGCAGACAAGTATCTGCAAAACGAGACCGGGCCGAACGTGGAAATGCCTCGCACCGAACTCGACATCGCATCCAACCGGGAACCCCAGTATGACAGTGTCCTCAGCGACGGGACTCCCGACGATGCGGAATTGTTGAGTCTCATCGCCTGACCGGAGCGAGAAAAAATGGCACAGATACCATCCGGATTCACGTTCAACGACGACATCACCGAAGACGCAAGCGAAAGATTCCCGCCGCCCGCATTGGGCTCCACCAGCATCAACTGGAATGACGCCGGCAGCGTATACGACGCGATTCAACAGGTCAGCGAACAGTTCAAACAAGCGTTCGCCGACCTCATCGACCAGTCCGCAAAAGGCACTGACAATAGCGTGGAATCACGCCTGTTCTTCACCATCGCCGCCTACAGCGCCATGAACGAACTGCACGACATGACCGCCCCCATACTCTCCAGCACGCTCATGAACCAGCATCCCGACTGGGTGCCGGTCATCAACGGCTGCGAAAGCAACGAGGAACTGATGGAAGCCTGGCCGGACGTGAAAACCGTGCATGACGCGCAAATCCAAGCGAACAAAACCGGACGACCGGTACGAGTCCATTTGAAGGACGCCGACGTGGACGCGATCATCTCAGTACAACCGATAAAAGAGGAGGACTTCCATGCTGAACGAGCGGTCTGAAGGCAAAGACAAATTCGGATATGTGCTTATCGGATTGCTTGTCGCCTTCGTTATAATCCTAGTAACTTCGGCTGTCATCTGGAATTCAAATCATCCTGAGAAAGTCCAAGAAAACTTTGAAAAAATCGACACCCAGCAAGCAGAAGAGAAGAAGGGCGCCAAGCTCGGCCCCTACACCATCCAGTTGAAGGACAAAAAAGTAGTGGACTGCGTAGGTGGAGCCCTATATACCTATAGCGGGATAAATGTTATACCAACCTGCGATTGGGATCACCCAAGACAGCTGGCCCCTGATGAGAAAGCCAACAGGCAAGCCGCATACGTGACCCTAGGAAACGGCGAACAGGTTCCCTGTGCAGGCAACAGTTACATCGAATGCGGCTGGCAGTTGAAAGACGAACAATGAGCTTCACCAGCCTCACATCGCATGTAATCCTGCTAATGCTCGTCAGCTGGATGGGCGCCGAACTATTGGCCTCTGGGAATCGGATGATCCGTAGGGTGTTCGGGAAGCTCAGCGTACTGCTCGGCATGTATGCGTTGACATGCCTGCTGATAGAGTGTGGTTTCTAGTGGTATTTTCTACCGCTGGTAGCCTTGACCCTCGGTGTCGTGGATACGACCCGTGGGGTAGCCGCACTCTTCGCGGCGTGTCCACCGGTGGGGTGGAATCGTTCGTCGTGTTCCCGTAGGAGCATGGCGAGGATCTGTCTGCGGCCGATCCGACGCCATCCGTCCTCGCGGGAACGTCTCGCGAGTATGTTGTGGCTGGCGTTGATGTCGGCTTGTGACCGGTATCCGCAGCATGTGCAGCGGAAGTGTTCCTGCGTTGGCCGGTTGCGTGGGTTCACGTAGCCGCAGCTGGGGCATTCCTGGCTGGTGTACGCGGGGTTGACCTTGGTGACGGTGATCCCCTTGTTGTCCTCCAGGTCCTTGAGCTTGGCTTTGACGGCGTTTCGTCCGGCCCGGCTGATGATCCTGTTCATCTTCTTTGATAGGCCGCCGTTGCGGAAGTCGAGTTCCTCGACGACGATCTCGCGGATCTCCTGCCGGGAGAGGAGGTTAAGGATCCGGTTGACCTCGTTGCGCGTGTAGTCGCGGATACGCTTGTTGAGGTTGCGGTAGCGGCGTGACTGCCTGTAGCGTATCCCGCTTTTCGCCAGGGCACGCGTCAGGGCGGTGAGTTCCTTGTCGCGTTGCTGAAGCCACGTGTAGAGTTTGAGCCCGTGCAGTTGTCCCTGGCTGGTGGCGAACAGGCTCTTCAACCCCCAGTCCATGCCGATGACCATGCCGGACGAACGCTTACGGGCTTTCGCTTTGACGGTCATCAGGTGCAGGTCGATAGAACCGTCCCTGTTGATTCGGGCCTGCAGGTGGTTGGCTGCCTGTTCGTCGCCGTGGAGGGTGTTCTCGTTCATGCGGGGGTCGACGGTCAGCGGGATGCGGACGGGGTGCCCCTTGTCCAGGGTGGACACGACGGCCCAGTATTGGAAGTGAAACGCGTTCACGGGGGTTCCGACGCGTGCGATCTTGCCGTCCATGCTCATGGTCCGGCAGCGCCTCATATCCGGGAAGGGGACTCGTTCGCGCAGATGTTTGATGATGCGCCGCGCCATCTTGTGTGCGTCATCGGCGACGGACTCCCACCATGCGTGACGCAGGTTGATCCGGTGTAGCGCATGCTTCAAATCGGGGCTGAGGGTGGAGCCGTTGACGGTCTTCCTGAACTCGTCCTCACGTAACGCGATCCATGAGTCCAATGCGGCGCGCGCCTGACGGTCCACGGAATCCCACTGGCGTTGCGACAGCATGTCAGGGAAGCCTTTGGAGTCGATCCAACGCGGCAGGACGCCGGATTGGACGAACGGGCGCGTCCAACAGGACATCGCCAACGTGAGTCCGGCCCGCCATACGGGAAGCAGGGCACGCAAGGCTTCAACCTTGCCTTGGTTCATGGGGGATTTCGCCTGATACGCGTGGTAGGCCATGCTAGTCTTGCTCGCCATCAGACCCTCCCTCCTCCAACAGTCGGACTATCCGTTGGGCCCGCTCCGCACGACGTCGCCCGTACAGGCGGGCGGAAAACGAGTAGATGATCGATACGAGGTCCTGTATCAGGTCCGTCCGGTCATCCGCAGCTTCGTTGACCACGAGGATGCGCCGGCCGGTCTGTTCGGCGAACAGGCGGAACCATTCGAACCCGAACCGAGTCAGCCGGTCCTTGTGTTCGACGATCAGGGTCCCCCAGTCGTCACGCTTCAACAGGGCGGTTAGCTTGCGCCTCTTGTCGTTCACGCCGGACCCGACCTCAGCCACGGAGGCCACGACCCGGTACCCGTTGGCGACAGCCCAATCCTCCATGCGCTTCTGCTTGTTTTGCTTCAATGTTTGTTCGACAGGTTCGGCAGTGTTTTTCCGCAGTGTGGGCTGATGGTTTTCCCCGGTGTCGTCATCGTTTCCCGGTGATGTGAGAGGCATCGGTGCCGCGGCCTGTATATTCCCGAGTTGCCAATCGGTTTTGATTCGGCCGGTTGCCGCCGGCCGGCGCTCGGGAAGGAAAGGAACATGGCGATACCGATGCCCATTGTGCAAGATATCAGGAGACTCGACCGGCAGGGAATGTCGCGCGCGCAGATAGCGCGTCGTCTGCATGTGGATCGCGGGACGGTCGCGAAGTACGCGGATATGGAGGATTGCTCGCCCAAGCCGAAGGCGGATCGCAGGTACGGGTCGAAGATCGACCCGTACGCGCATCTGGTGGACGAGTGGCTGGAGGCCGATCGTCTGCTGCCCAGGAAGCAGCGGCACACGATCAGGCGCGTGCACGACCGTCTGCTGGCGGAGACGGACTACGACGGCGAGTATTCGACCACGATGCGTTACGTGCACCGGTGGCGCGAGGCGAACCGCGGCATGCCGGATCGCGAGGGGTACGTGCGGCTCGAGTGGGCGGCGGGCAGCATGCAGGTCGATTTCGGCATGGCCCGGGCCCGGATCGCTGGCGAGATGGCGGACGTGCATTGCCTGGTGGTCTCGTTGCCGTATTCGAACATGCGGTTGTGCGTGGCGTTGCCGGGCGAGAACGCGGAGTGTCTGTGCCATGGCCTGATGCTCGTGTTCGAGCATATCGGGGGTGTTCCTCCCGTGATCGTGATGGACAACGCGACCGGTGCCGGCCGGCGCAACGCGAAGGGCGAGGTCGCGTTGACCGGGGTGTTCTCCGCGTTCGTGGCGCATTACCGGCTCGAGGTCCGGTTCTGCAACCCGTATTCGGGCAACGAGAAGGGCAGCGTGGAGAACGCGGTCGGGTTTTTGCGGCGCAATCTCATGGTGCCGCCCATGCGCGCGGAATCGTATGGGCAGTTGAGCCGTCTCCTGCTGGAGCGGTGCGACGGGCTCGCCAGGGACTCGTATTGCCCGAGGTTGCTGGACGTGCCCGTGGCCGAGGTGTTCGACGAGGAGAGGGCCGCGTTGATGCCGTTGCCGTCCACGGCGTTCGACCCGGTTCGCTGGGAAAGCCGGACGGCCGACAAGTACGGGCTGGTCGACATCGACTCGAACCGGTACCTCGCCGGCCCCGATTCGGCGCGTTCCAGGGTATTGGCCGCGATCCGGTGGGACACGGTCACGCTCACCTCGCCCGCCACCGGCGAGCTCTTCGCGGAGTATCCCAGACAGTACGGACGGTCGCGCAATGTGGAGGATCCCGCGCTCGTGCTTCCCCGGCTCGCGGTCAAACCCCGCGCGTGGCGGGAAAGCTCGATCCGCCCGGACGTGCCCGACGATATACGCGCGTGGCTTGATTCCATGGACGAAAAGACGTTGAGGGAGAGCCTCAAAGCGATCGGGGACGCGTGCCGGGCGGCCGGGTTCGATCCCGCGATGCAGGCGTGCGGCGAGATCCTGCGCTCGAACAGGGACATGGGCCTGCACGCGGACTCGCTCACCCCGATCGCGTTGCGCATGCGCGACGGCGAGTGGGAATACCCCGGCGGGATCGAGGAGCCCGACCTGAGCGGCTACGACCGGTTCATCACCGGCACGGACGACGGAGGGGAAGAACGGTGAGCGTCAGACCCGATCCGGTGATCCCGGAGACCCGACGCAGGCGCGCGTCCACGACCGAGAAAAGCGAACGCATCCTGAAGATGAGCCGCAGCCTGACCCTGACACGCAGCGTGCTCGCCGGCACGCTCGCCGAGGCCACGCCCAACCAGCTCGACTTCATCGAACGATGGTTCACGGCCGAACTCGACTCGCGCGAGCGATCCAAACGCCTGCGCCTGCTCAAACAGGCCGGCTTCCCCGCCGACAAGACCCTCGACGGCTATGACTGGACCAACCTGAAGATGCCCGCCGACTGGGGGCGCGCGCAGCTCGAGAACCTCGACTTCGTCGCCGGATGCGAGGACCTCGTGCTCTACGGGCCCGTCGGCACCGGCAAGAGCCACCTGGCCATCGCGATCGGACGGCTCGCCTGCGAGCGGGGCGTCCCGGTGCGCTTCTTCACCGCGACCGGACTGCTCATGCGTCTGCGCCGCGCCCAGCAGGAGAACCGGCTCGACCGGGAACTCGCGAGCATCGGCAAGGCCCGACTTCTCATCATCGACGAGTTCGGCTACCTGCCCATAGACGAGGAGGGCAGCAGGCTCCTCTTCCAGATCATTTCCGATTCCTACGAGACAAGGAGCATCATCTACACCACCAACATCGAATTCAGCGGATGGGGACGCGTGCTCGGCGACAAGAACATGGCCGCCGCCCTCATCGACCGCACCGTCCACCACGGACGGCTCATCAGATTCGAGGGCCGCTCCTACCGAAGCGAACACGCCCTCATGACCAAATAACCAACACAACGCAGACAGGCAGCGGCCGATACCGCACACCCTGCGGAAAACCCGCTGCCTACACTGCGGAAAAACACCGCTCACAAAGCGGACGCCAACTTGCTAAAACACACTTCTGCTGGGCAGGCAATTGGGTCTTGCGTTTCGACGGGTCGGACACGCGCGCGTAAATGACGGCATCCCTCTCCGAGGCCTTCGTATCGTCGGGCACGATGATCGCACCCATCTCATCCTGGTATGCGCCCGGAATCCGCCCTGCCTTGTAACGGTTCCACGCGGCACGATACTGGATGTCGTGACGCTTCGCATACTCGGATAGTTTCATGACATCCAGTATAACACAGAATACCACAGAATACTATACTTTAAGTGACTAGTCGTAAGACGTATCCAACCTGGCCCATGGGCATGCCCCGTTCATCGGTCTGCCGGTCAGCGGAATCATGCTGTGCGTCGCGGTTCTGTATGCGATTCGACATATCGGCGGATACAGGAAAGGACAATGATGGTTGACTATTCCGATTGGTTGAATTCTCTGCCTAGGGAATTCCATCTGAATACTGGGTGGTTTCTGGTCATTGCAATCGTCTCCGTATCCGTCATGTTTCTGATACTCGCTCGCTGCAGAGACCTCACCGATAGCTTAGGTTGGGAAAAATGCCAAGCATGCATCACAAGCCTCATCATCGCCGCCTGGGCAATTGGACTGCTTTGGTTGTCAACTACAACCGGAACGGAGCCACAGTACTTGACGTTCACGGAAAAGACGGAACGGACGTTCAATGTCAGTCATCTGCGTTGCGAAAATATCGGCGGATGCCCATCCAAGAAGCTGCCGGAAGATAGAACCGAGGCCACGTGGCTGCAGGGCAACAGGTATGTCAAGGGGTGGATACTTGTGGACGGCAACAAAGTCGGTCTCGTTGGATCCAATGGAATCCTATTAACGGTTAAGGAATCGTAATGAGCAGGACAATGACCTATGAGCAGCTGGAGTTGAACGGTTGTTATGCGATGCTGTGCGAAGCGTTGCGCGCCTGGTATCGGATCCAACATGACCATATTCGCGAGATCGCGGCGAAAACGTTGAAGGATGTGTACGGGTACGAGTTCCATCTGAACGGCGGAGGCTGCTCATGGAGGCATCCGGAAACAGATCACGAATGGGCAGTCAACGGGATGCGCGCGCTCGGATTGCCGGCTGACAAGTTTGAGGAGAATGCTCTGGTGCTCGCCCGACTGCTCGACGGGCAAGCGAAGGACTATGAGATAGCGTCTGGCCGTACTGTAGAGACTATGAGATCCGTATATGGTTCTGATAGTGAACGGTTTGGGGTGGTCGAGCAGTTCCATAATGCTTTCCGTCGTATCGCCACTGACTGGGATCGTACCCTAAACCGTAGTGTCATGGACAAGAATCTGGAACGATTGCTGCCGTTGGCTGCGCATGCTGTGCGAGAGCATCGGGAGGGTCGGACTCCTGATTTGCGGCCGATGCTGGGACTGTGTCGTAGGAATCTGGACTGCGATTGATCTATTTTCCTTTGCGGGCAATGACCGCATACATCCTTCTCCAGAATGGGTAGTCTCCAGCCAGACCATGGTCTCAAGATATCTGTTCTAAAGTGTCGTGCAACGGCTGGCGCATCGGGTGCCGGTAAAGCAACGACAAGGAGAAACGGATGGTTGATTCGACTGATGGAAAGTATCAACAATATATGTTCCCGAAAAAAATAGACGGCGAACTTTGCCGTTGGAAGCTCCAGAGGAGAATACTCCCGAATTGTCTCGGTTCCATCGAATTCTAGATAGCGTCGAAGAACTCCCCCAGTTCCTTGACGCTATCGAAGCTCCGAACGTATTCCCGGTTCTTGACTTGGCGGCGGGCTTCAAAGTTGCGGGACTCTTTCGCTTCCCCTCTCGGTTCGTGCATATGGTAAGAGCAGGGCTTGTTGGGAGTAGTATCTATGGGCTTGCCAATGAGAATCATGACTATAGATTACAGCTGATTGGCAGGCCTAGCATACCAGTTAAAACCGCCAGTCGACGGTATACCATGAAGAGAAAAAAAACGAAGACGAAGGTCCGTCCATGGCTCAAACCAGCATCATTAATTCAGCGAATGATTATTATCTCCGGGATCTGCTCAATCCGGATTCCTTACTTAAATATGTGATTCCGAAATATCAGAGAGAATACTCTTGGCGCAAGCCACAATGGGCTGCTCTCTATGACGATATTATGGGCGAATCGGGGTCTAAGCCTCATTTTCTGGGTACGGTCATCGCCATCAGCGGCGATGATGCCATTCACCCACAGCTGGAGCTGGTCGATGGACAACAGCGTATGACCAGTTTGTCGATTCTTCTTGCCGCCTTATACCGGGAGATGGCGGACAGGCGCGAACAGTTCATTGCGGATGAGAGCAGATTGTTCGAGTCCATTTCCTTGCGGAAAATGCTTGCCACAAACGACAATCCTCGACTCCGTCTTCAGGCTCAAGGCAACAACAATGCAGACTACGTGTATCTCGTCAGTTTGGCAATCTCCCAGAACGGACAAGCACCAACTCCTGTACCTCGATACTGGGGTAACCGAGGCATCGGTAAAGCATACAAGTATTTCCGCAGCCGAATAACCTCTGAGCTGGAAGGATCCACTGACCCGCTGTCCGTCGTGTTCGGCATGGCACGTCGAGTCCGGAACACGGTATTGGTCAAGATAGAAGTACCAGATCACGCCAGCGCCTTCACCCTTTTCGAGAGCCTGAACAATAGAGGGATGGATCTGTCCCCCATCGATCTGATAAAGAACGAAATGCTCGCCCGTGCGGATTCCGACAGGAATCTTAATATCGATAACACCTACGAGAAATGGATGCGAGTCATCGCAGCGGTCGGACCCGACGGCGGTGCCCAGGAGCGGTTCCTGCGCTACTACTACAACGCCTTTAAGTCCACGGTTGGCACTCCGGCGACCCACTCAAACCTTATCCGATTGTATGAGAATTGGCTGGATGAGAAAGGTGTGGATGTCCTATTGGACGAGCTTGCCGAGTCGGGCAGAGTCTACGGCATGCTTGCCGGCTCCACCGATGATTGCGGCCTACCCGCATTCAAGAAGATATCCGATTCACTTCGCCATGCAGGTGGAGCTCAGGGATTCATGCCTTTGATGTGGTTCACGGCGAACCGAGAACGTCTGCAACTATCCGACAAGGATCTTGCCCATATCACAATGATGTTGGCAATATGGTTCGTGCGCCGCAATTTCACCGACTACCCGGCAACCAACACCGTCCAACGATTGTTCGTCGCCATTCTCCGCAATCTAGAGGAAGACGAACCCCGAACCGCTGATCAAGTGATCCAATACCTGCAAGAACAACTCACGAAGCCGACGAATTATGCGTCAGATACACGCTTCGAGGAGTCTCTTCGGGGACCGGTGTACGAGGATAATCGTGACATGACACGCTATGTTCTCGCTGCGATAGCGCAAACCGGAATGACAGGCGAGACTTGGGTTGACTTGTGGCGTATGAACGAACGAGGTACCCAATACTATTTCACCATCGAACATATTTTCCCGAAAACCGAAAACATCACACAGGAATGGATCGATGCCTTCGGCAGCAAGGAGCAAGCGGAAGAGGTTCGTTCCACTTTGGTGCACACCCTCGGCAATCTGACCCTCACCGGGTACAACTCGGATCTAGGGCGAATGGGCTTCGAACGGAAACGCGACCGCAAGGACTCCGCAGGCCGCTACATCGGATACCGGAACGGCCTGAACCTCAACGATGATGTAGTGGACAAAACCAAATGGGATGCCGGAGCGATCAAGGCCCGTACCGATCGCCTGGTGTCCGTCGCGTTGAAACTGCTACGACTGCAATAACCCATCATAAATGTGTAACGTCTACACATTTATGATAGGATAAATGTGTAACGTCTACACATTTATGATAGGGAGAGGCTATGAGACTCCAACGGGCAGCACTGAAAACGCTCAATCAGTGGAAGGCCGCCCCAGACCATAAGCCTCTCCTGATCCGCGGCGCACGGCAGACGGGCAAGACGTGGCTGGTCAACGAGTTCGCGAATGGACAATACGACAACATCGTCTCGGCTGATTTCATGCAACACCCCTCCCTGGCCGGGATATTCGAGCAGGATCTTGACCCGCAACGGATAGTTCGACAGCTTGAGCTCACATTCAATCAGCGGATACTTCCCGGCAAAACCCTGCTCTTCTTCGATGAGATACAGGAAAGCCCGCGCGCTTTGACCTCGCTTAAGTATTTCACGGAGCAAGCAACCGACTATGACATCATCGCCACCGGCTCCTATATGGGAATATCCAAGCACAGCAAAGCCTCTTTCCCCGTGGGAAAGGTCACCATGATGAACCTGCATCCGCTCTCCTTCACCGAGTATCTGGACAGCATCGGCCAGAACATGATAGCCGACACTATCAGGCAAGGACGGTTCGAGGATATCCCGCAGGCGCTTGAACCACGGATGAACGACCTGCTCAAAACATACATGTGGGTAGGCGGCATGCCGGCCGCGTTAAGCGCCCATCTGGACAATGGTATTCCACAGGATGTGCGGGCCATCCAACAAGATATCCTCAACGCCTATGACCTTGATTTCTCCAAGCACGCCGCCTATACGCTTGGCGAGCGTATCCGCCTCGTGTGGAACACATTGCCATCGCAGTTAGCCAAAGAGAACCGTAAATTCGTTTACGGTGTCGTCCGGCGAGGCGCCCGTGCGCGCGAATATGAGGAAGCGCTCAACTGGCTGACGGATTACGGGATCATTACCAAAGTCCCTTGCCTCGATGCTTTGCATATACCTCTGACCGGATATGAGAGTCTTAACACGTTCAAAATATATCTGGAAGACACGGGCATACTGGGAGCTTTATCTGGTCTCGAAGTGGACACTCTGGTAAACAAGTCGAAGCTCTTTTCCGAATTCAAGGGCGCGTTCGTAGAACAATACGTGTGCCAGCAGCTCGTAGTTCAAGGAATCAAACCTCGCTATTGGACTAATCCGAATCCTCAGGGCAGGGCGGAAATAGATTTCGTTGTGGAACAGGGAGACGAAATTTTTCCTATCGAAGTGAAATCCTCTTCTAATATTCGCGCGAAAAGCCTCGCATACGTCTGCAGCCGATATGGGCTACATGGAATCCGCACGGGAGAAATAGGCTACAGGGAGCAGGATTGGATGACAAACATTCCACTTTGGTGCGTAGATGGATTAAGTGCGTATCTCAAACGTCGAATCGCAAAAAAAAGAGTAACCGGATCGATTTTTTGGTCAGGAAGTGCCGAGCAATCCATTTTTTTTTGATGCTTTCTATTGAACAGACACACTTTTCAATGTTTCCGATGAATTGACTGATTCCTTGCGGTAAAGCGGAGACTGAGGATCCCCGAATAGCTAGACGGCTATCCGAAGTCCAAGAAAACATAGTTTCCGCTTACCGTAAGGAATCATTTTGTCCAACTCAGAAAAACAGCACACACATATCATTCCTATTCTTGCTGGCGCTACGACCGCTATCCTGTTGATGGCCGCAGGGGCTGGAACCGTGTATGCGGCTGACTTCAATGAAGCTCAAACCCAGTATGAGGTTGCTGTTCAGAGTGCACGGCAGTCCCACATTAATCTTGCCAAACAAGTCAAAGCAGTGCAGAAAACGGACAAGATTCCTGCCGGTCAACTACTAGGGAAAGACCATGATCTCGTGTCTCGTATGGATTCAGCCATGCTCGGAGCCAAAGGTCAGTTGAAGGAAAACATTGCCCACAATCCGGATGCGGGAAGAATGAGTATCAGTCAAATCCGTGAGCTGACCGAGACCATTAAAAACCAAGACTCAGCCAATATTTCTTCCTCTTCCATGCTGAACCGACTCGACTCCTATATCAAGGAATCGCAGCATTACAAGCAGCTCGACGACGCACGCGGTAAAGTCAAAGATTCGATCGGGAAAGCCAGTCAGCTTCTCGAAACGTCCAAAGACAACGTGGATGACGAAGCGCCCCGCCAAGCATTGCAGAAGACAATGGATGCGGCAAAAGACTGGAAGAAGTCCACTGATCTCACCTGGCTGAAAAAACAAGCGGACGTAATCAATTCGAAAATCCAGCCGGTGAAAGATGCAGTGTCCGCGCATGAACAGCGACTTGCGCAAGAGGCCCAAGCCGCAGCCGTCCAGTTCTCATATCAAACCTCGTCCACGGCCAACAGTTTGAACGCCAGCACTTATACGAACCCGGTCTACACGGGAAATGCTCCCGCATATCAGCCAACCCAACCAGCCGACAACGGATACACCTACATGCCCTCCACCACATGCGGAGACGGTGGATGGAACCTGCGTGCCCAATGCCAGGCAGCCATCGACCAGGGAGGCCTAGTCGAAATGCCGATTTTCGACGGGCTCGGCGGCTCACGTCTCATCGTTGGACACAACAGCATGGGCGCCGGGTGGATCGGACAACTGCAGCAAGGCCAATCCACTCCATACGGGACCGTGCAACAGGTGTGGCACAACGCGACGCCTGACACCATCAACAACAGTGGCATCGGAACCTATCTGCAAACCTGTGACCAAAACGGCAATCCGATAGTCGTCAAAGTCGGCTGACGGAATCGATTATCGGCGGCTCTCCGGGGCCGCCTTCCTCGTATGGAAAAAAACAGTTCCCGAAAAAACAAGGATCCCGCCACCCCCGTGCAGATAATCTGAAAACCAACAGTCCTTAACGAGAGGCGCCCAAATGGTTGATTCCAGAAAATCCTTACACGCAAAGCAACAACGCCGTCGAGCGAACGGCGAATTCGCGGAGGAACAGGATACCGGTCTGCCCTCCGGCGACACGTTGACGGACTTCGAATGGAAACGATTGAATAATGCGATGCTCGCCGCCGAAACGAACATCATCATGGATCCGGATGTAGCCGACTGCGCGGGATACGCCACCAGACGATTGGATGAGCTCATCGCCCGTCCGGCAAAGCCTGGCGAAACCGATGACATGCCACTGATCATTGAAAACCTGCGATACGATCCACAGGCCCCGGGCGGCTCCCATGCCGACTATATCGCCGACCATATAGAGGCCGCATACGCCGGCATACCGGTCAAAGCGCCTGACCGTACGCAATTGGAACAAGAAACCCGACAGCATATTCTCGAAACCGCATTGGATCCGAACCGGGAGCTTCACAAGCTCGGTTTGGAACCCGTACAGCTAGGCGAACACACGAACGCATACACGGGACCGCAGCCGGAGGATTGGGTCGGGGATTACGACGAGGAAGCTGCGGAACGCCGCTATGAAGCCGCATGGAAAGGAAAACAGACCAAGAAGGCCCGGTACGATGCGGCGACGGAGAAACACCTGTCACCGTTGAACGATGACATGCGCGACCTGTACGTGAAGAACGTCGACCGTGGGCTGATCAACGGCAGTGCGTTCGATGACAAGATGGCTTTCGCTGACACGCTGCATGAGCTTCAAGATGATGGCTGGAATCCGGAAAAAGGTAAGGAATACCGTCAGTCCAAGGACTTCAAGAAACTGGAAAAACAGTTGCTGGACGGGCGGAAACCGACTCGCCGATACCGTCAGATGCGCGACGCATTGTGCGACAACGAACAGGAATACCGACGGTTCATGGCCGCGAATCCTGACGTGTTCGACCCGGACGAGAAGGCGAAGAAGCCATTCGCCGGCCTTGGCCCCGATGTCGGCCAAGCGGCGATGCTGCGCCTGGCCGCCAAACACCGTGGCGTCAGGGGGGCGCTCGCCCTGGCACGCTGGGATCCGGGCATCGAATACACGGTGCCGGACGCGAAACACCACACGTTCCGCATGGAGCATGACCGGCCGGGAATCGGACACATGAGCGACGGCAGCACGTATCCGGTGGGCCACACCATCATCACCGCGAACGGCATTAAACCGTCGAGCGTGATGAGCTGGATCCACCGTGAAAAGCCCGGTTCTCCTGAATGGGAGCATCGGGCACGGCAACGGTTCATGGAACAGAATGGTGGCGACTGGCATTCTGCCAGCTGATCGTATTCTGCTTCGCTAAGCGCACCGAAACTCCGGTGCGCTTTTTTGTTTTTTCAATATCCCATTTACGTGTTATACTGAATATGTCCACATAAGAATGAAAGAGGAAACCAATGAGCATCACAATCAACGGCCAAACCAGCCCAGCCACAGAATTCGCATGGGACGGCTGCCACAAAATCTACCTGCTCGACAACGGCGACGCCGACAAGAACGGCAAATACGGGTACATGCTCTCCAAGGACGGAGAAGCCGGATACAAGGTGCTGCCGGTCTCGGAACTACAGCGCGTATGGGACCAATCCTGCCCGTTCCGCTTCATCAACAACTGGGCGCTCGACAAGAATTATGTTCCCCAATGCTACGAGAAGCCCGTCACCATCGAAGCGCGTTGAAAGAGAAAGCCATGAAATCATACAAGACATACGCGGAAGAATACGGTCTGGATATCGAAGTCGTCCGATGGGTATTCAACCACATTCGCGTCACCCGATACGTCATGTCGGAGCCTCTCGGATACAAGATCGCCTTCAAATATCTCGGACAGCCGGTTCATCTTTCATCGGAGTGGAAAACCGGGGTCGCCGAAAAATCGTTCCGGGAAATCGTCAATATACGAAAAGCCATCACGACAGAAGCAAACCCGGAACTCGTTCCAGACAAGGATTAAACATGCCGTTATTCACGCGCGTAACTCTCAACCCAGTCAACCCGGACGTGCGCAAAGTGCTGCGCTCCCCCGAAGCGATTCACGCCGTGGTCAGCGCCGCCACCTCCGGCAGTAGCCGCCCGTTGTGGCGTTTGGATGGGGATAGGCTGTATATCGTCTCCGACCAGTTGGATACGGATCGGCTCGAAGCCCGCTTGGGCAAGCCGGTCATCAGCACGCTCGACTACCGGCCGTTCCTCGACAAGCTACAGAACGGTGAGACACGTCGCTTCGCGTTGACGGCCACACCGGTAGCCAGCAAGGACGGGAAACGCACACCGTTGCGTACGCCCGCCGGAATGCACCAGTGGGCGGAACGCAAGCTCGCCCAGGCCGGAGCCCGTTTGGATGCGTTGGATATTCTCGACGTTCACGCCACCCGATTCAACCGTCAAGGCCGCAAACTTACGTTCCACACCGTCGAATACACGGGAGTATTCACCGTCACCGACCGTGACAAGCTCACCCATGCAATGCTTGCCGGTATCGGCCACGGCAAGGCCTATGGATTGGGTCTGATGCTGCTTTTCTAACCACTGACCTGCGATAGTCGAAAGAAATCTTATGGCAAACCATTCATTCAACCTCGTCACCGAACCATGGATCCCCGTACTCGCAAACGGCAAGCACGAGTCCTACTCTCTGGAAACCCTGTTCGATCAGCCGACCTCTATCCGACAACTGGATATAGCCGACCCGTTGGAACGAGTCAGCATCATGCGACTGCTGCTCGCCATCATGTACGCGGCACGTCAAGAAGGATACTCGTCCCCGGCGGAGGCAAAACGCATCATGGAAGCCGGGCGCGACCAGAAAATCATCGACTACCTACACGCATGGGCACACCGGTTCGACCTCATGTCGGAAACAGAACCGTTCCTGCAAGTCGCCGGCATGATGCCGCAAGGCAAACCCAAGGACTATGGTTTCACCCGACTCCACCCCGCAATGCAACGCCCCCTCTGGCAGACCCACGACCCTTACAAGCCCGTCACCCCTGCGGAAGCGGCACGAATGCTGCTCGTCTGCAACATGTACGATGTGGCCGGAGTCCACACCGGCATGAACGGCGACTCGAAAGCCGCGGAAGGCAAACGTACCCCACAGGGGGTGGCGCAGGCCGGAGGACTCGCTATTGCCATCATCGACGGAGACAACCTGTGGGAGACCCTAGTGTTGAACTTCTGTCCCACGAATAATGGCAACAAGCCCATCTGGGAGTATCCACCGCTCGAATGCGCGGACATGGAACCGGACGCCACCGGCCCCGCATACTATTACACGTACCCGTCCCGCCGAATCCGACTGCTCTGGAACACGGACGGCCTATGCACCGGCGCCTACGTCACCTACGGGAACCGTTCCGAATGGACGACCCCGGAAAACGAATACATGGCCTTCTGGACTCAGGACAAGACCGGCAAACCCAAACCGGTGAACCTCACGTTCGGCCCGCTGATCGACCGACCATTATGGACGCAATGGGATAAGGCGTTCGTTGAACCTGACGGCGACGAACACTATCCCGCAACATTCTTATGGGCATCGAACTTCAATTCGACCGTCAGCTTCGACATGGTTGCAGCCCAATACGGCAGCCAGTCCAGCAGCATCGCACGAATCCGCCAAGACCACATGACCTTGGATATGCGGCGTATCCATGAACATGCAAACGTCAGCGCCATCGTGGACAAACTCGTCAAACAGGCATGGCCGAAGGTCGGCAACGGAGACAATCCGCATGATGCTTGGGCCAAAGCCGATACGGCGATGCTCCCCTATCTGGCAGGCGGGAAGGAACCCGACCTTGGCTAACAGCTACCTCGCCTGGGCACGACCCCGATTCGCCCGTCTGCAAGACGGCTACCTGAACGGCACTTACACGCGCGCCGACCTCGCCAACCTACGCAACAGTTTCAAAAAACCTTGCGGCTCGGATCCGAAAGCATCCAAATGGTCGTTGAACGGCATGAAATACCGCGGGTACGCGAAACCCACGCGCATGGAACAAGCCTCATGGTACGCATTCGGCCTATACGCCTACCACCAGCAAGGCAACCAATACAAACCCATGTACAAGGAAGGCGAACGCTTCAACAAAGCATTACGGATATTGGCGGATACCGGCGAAGACGTTGACGAACTTTACCGGAAACTGTTGAACACCCACAATATGCAGGAAGCCGCACCATTCTGTCTGAGAATAATCCGACTGTTGAACGAGTATGACATTCCACTGGACCACGCCCTGCTGGCATTGGACTTGGCCAGACTCAACAAACCGGACTCCGCAGACATGGTGCGACGCGACTGGAGCCGACTGCTCGACTGATTGTCCACCAGATTGCCAGCACTGGACAATCGGCTCAGAAAATAGGAACAAATTTGCATAATAGACCCATGCATGGTCTCGAAAACGTTGAAAACTAAACTACCTACCCCGCAGGCGCGGGGATAAACCCCAAGCGAAACGGCGTGGGCTCCCTGCTCAAAACCTACCCCGCAGGCGCGGGGATAAACCTTATGCGGACGCTCACGAGATTTCTTGGTCGGCACCTACCCCGCAGGCGCGGGGATAAACCTCAAACAGGCTCTCGGATACTGAGAGCTGAGACACCTACCCCGCAGGCGCGGGGATAAACCTGGCGTCGTGTTATGGCTATGCACGTTTGTGCTACCTACCCCGCAGGCGCGGGGATAAACCCATTGGCGATGGGGTTGTTCGCGGCTTGGCGAAACCTACCCCGCACACGCGGGGATAAACCGAAAGCGCCATTCGAGGATCTCGATGTCCATAAATCTACCCCGCACACGCGGGGATAAACCGAACGAAAGTCCTGAACATCTCGCAGATTTTGCATCTACCCTGCACACGCGGGGATAAACTGCGTCGGCCGAGCTCAATCTGGGTGATGCCTTCATCTACCCCGCACACGCGGGGATAAACCTTGGAACGCGCCGTTGCCTGTACTGCAGGCCGAATCTACCTCGTACACGCGGGGATAAACCTGTGAACCACTTTTATTGACATCTGACTTTTATCTGTTATACTGAATATGTCCACATAAAACAGAAAGAGGAACCAATGACCAACATCATCGAAAAACCCAAGACCAACACACTCATCGAAGAATACCGCCAACAAGCACTGGCATACGGGCACGAAAAAGCAATCCGCACCTTCGCCACCCCCATGCTCCAAGCATGGGAGAAAGCCTGCGAAGGATACGCCGACGAAGACACGGAACTCGAAGGGTTCGCGGACCTCATGTCCGAAGTATTCAACGTCAGGGATGCGGCAATCGCCGCCGCCATCAACCCACGATTCAAGATCGGGACCATCATCAACCTCGCGGCGAAAGCCCACACGCCATACTATAAGAGGCTTCTTTCCAAAACACTTGCCGACGGGTTCACCAACCCCGACATCAAACCCGACCACGACCGGCTACACAATGCCATCACAGCCGCATGCGGTCTCACCGACCTTGCCTCGGAGAAGAAGTACCGCGCCCATCCCCTTGCCGTCGCCGCCTATCTCTCATGGTGGGACGGGAAGATGGAGGACGCATATTCCTACGCGATTCTCGCTCTCGATGCGGACCGGACCACGAGTCTCGCTGCACTCGTTCTGGTCGCGCTGTCGAAGGGCAAAAAGCCCGCCTACCTCAACTAGTCCTCACCATCGTTCGCGGGGGCTTCCCGCCCGACAGCCCCCCACGGACAAAACGGAACCAATCCACCATCCACCAAAGAAAAACCAAATATCAGGAGAAACAATATGGGATTGTTCATCGACATCCACGCCATCCAGACCCTGCCGCCCGCCAACCTCAACCGCGACGAGAACGGCCGCCCCAAAACCTCCATCTACGGCGGCGTACCCCGTATGCGCGTCAGCTCACAAGCATGGAAGAAGGCCATTCGCGACAACTTCCGCGACACCCTCGACACCGGCAGGCTCGGCTCGCGCAGCCGTGAGTTCACCAAGATGATCGCGCAGCGCATCAACCGTGATCCGGAGGACGAGCATCTGCTGAAGGTCACCGGCGAACTGATGAAGGCGGCCGGCCTGCCCGCCGACAAGAACCGACCCGGCAGCACTAGCGCGCTCCAGTTCTTCGGTGAACAGCAGTGGCAGAAGCTCGCCCAATATGCGGAAGAGGCATACGGCAGCACCGATCCGAAGAAGTCCATCGCCTCCCATCGTACGGACATCAAGAAGCTGCTCGACTCCGACCAGAGCATCGACATCGCGTTCTTCGGACGAATGAGCGCCAGCAGCGACAAGGGCACCGGCAGCGAATACGTGGTGGATGCGGCCAGCCAGTTCGCGCACGCCATCAGCGTGAACCGAGCCGACGTGGAAAACGACTATTACTCGGCCGTTGACGACTGCGACAACACAAGCGGCGCCGGCATGATCGGTGAAACCGGATACTTGAGCGCCACCCTCTACCGTTACGCCTGCATCGACGTGAACCTGCTGAACCATAACCTCGGATATGATAAGGAAGCCGTACAGCTCGCCCTGTCCACGTTCCTGAACGCCTTCGCATTGAGCCTCCCGTCCGGTAAGCAGAACAGTTTCGGACACCAGACACTCCCCTCGTTCATCGAAACCGTAATCCGCACCGACCGGCCCATCAACCTCGTGGAAGCCTACGAGAAGCCGGTCAATACTGACACGATTCCCACCAGCGTGACGCGACTGCTCGAACAGCAGGCCGACTATCAGAACACGTATGGTCTGGCCGCAACCGACACGTTCACCATGGCCGACCTGAACGCGCGCAAGGCGATGGACAAGGAGCAGCAGGACATGTTGCTCACACTCCCCCAGCTGGTCAGCGAGACCACCAATACCGTCATCAAGGCGCTCTGATCACCATGCCGACCCTACTGCTCCAGTTGAAAGGCCCGTTGCAATCATGGGCCGCCGAAGACGGGTACACGCACCGCAACACCGGCAGCCTACCCACCAAAAGCGGAGTCATCGGACTCGTCGCATCCGCTTTGGGACGTGCCCGCGGAAGCGACATCAGCGACCTCGCAGCCCTCCGATTCGGCGTGCAACCAGTCCACACGGGCCCACGCCTGACGGACTTCCAAACCATGGGCAAACGAGCTGACGGCAAACCCAACCCTTTGGAAACGAAGGAATACCTACAGGATTCCACATTCACCGTCGGATTGGAATCCACGGATCTGCGACTCCTCATCAGAATCGGCGCCGCTATCCAACACCCCGTATACATGCCATACCTAGGACGACGCGCCTGCCCACCAGCCGGCCCTATCCGAGTCGGACTGGTAGACAAGCCGTTGGAACAGGCGTTCAAAGGCAAGGAACAGGCGCACGTCGAAACCATCGATGGCACGGAAGCACACTGGGATCAGCCAGCCAACAACCGAGTATTCCAGGCACGCTACTCCAATGCTATTGACCCGTTATTCAATGCGGTAGCCGAAGCGCAGAAAAAGCTGAAGCCATGAGCGACTTCACGCCGGCGGACCTGCCACGGGTGGCGGAACGTATACCCTACCTGTACTTGGAGCAGTGCGTCATCAAACGCATGAACAATGCGCTGGTAGCGGCGGACGAGAACGGCGAAACCCAATTGCCCATCGCGACCATCGCGGTGCTCATGCTCGGGCCCGGCACAACCATCACGCACGATTCCGTCGTCCTGGCAAGCGACACCGGCGCGATCATCGTATGGGCCGGAGAGCAGGGAGTCCGCCACTATTGCAGCGGTTCCGCACTCACCGGCTCCACCAGACTTCTGGAACAGCAGGCCAGACTCGTATCCAACGAGAGGTCACGTCTCATGGTCGCCCGACGAATGTACGCGATGCGATTCCCCGGCGAAGATCTGTCCCATACGACGATGCGCCAACTGCTCGGCATGGAAGGCACCCGAGTCGCAGCCCTGTACACGGCTGAGGCGAAGCGCAACGACATACAATGGCACGGCAGGAAATGGGATGACCGTGGCGGAGCGGTCAACATCGCACTATCCACGGCCAACAGCTGCCTGTATGGTGTAGTCCATGCGGCGATCACCGCATTGGGATGCAGTCCGGCACTCGGTTTCGTTCACTGCCACAACCGCCGCTCGTTCCTCTTCGACATCGCGGACCTGTACAAGGCGGAGTATTCGATCCCGCTGGCTTTCCGACTGCACGCCTGCACTCCCAGCCTGGTTGACGGAATCGCACGACGACGAATGCGCGACATGATGCAGGACGGCAGACTGCTGGAACGTTGCGTACATGATGTTTCCACTCTCCTCTCGGAGGAGCCCGATAACGAGGACAATTGTTCCGTCTGGACTGGCGGGCAACGATACGGGAAAGCCGGTCAATCGTGGGCACCGTCGTGATACGACTCGAAAGCGCTCCACAAGGACTGCGCGGACACCTATCCCTATGGATGGTGGAAATCAGCAGCGGCGTATACGTCGGAGACCTCAACACCCGGATACGTACGCGACTCTGGCAACGAGTCCTCTCGGAACTCGGTACGGGCAGAGCGACGATGGCATGGCATTCCCAGCATCAGCTACATGTCAGCAGCCAAAACGGAAAGAAGACGATAACCGCTTTCGACGGAACCATCCTAATGTCCAGACCGCCTAAAGCCAAAGACAATACGGCCTGAAAACAGGTACGCAATTTGCATAAACAGCCCTCGCATGGCATTGAAAACGTTGAAAACTAAACTATCTACCCCGCACACGCGGGGATAAACCGAGCGAGCCAGCCCCACCAAGGAATGTAGATGCATCTACCCCGCACACGCGGGGATAAACCGGAGGACCGTCATGGAAAAGCCTGAACCGGATAATCTACCCCGCACACGCGGGGATAAACCTGTATCCATGATGATTCCTTTCCGCTGGAGTCTATCTACCCCGCACACGCGGGGATAAACCGCCGCCGTACAACGCGAACTGGGAGTCGTGGCGATCTACCCCGCACACGCGGGGATAAACCGGAGCGTTGGCATCTCGGAGTGTGTCGCGTTTGATCTACCCCGCACACGCGGGGATAAACCCGAACTCATCGACAGCGAACATCTCGATGCCGCATCTACCCCGCACACGCGGGGATAAACCAGGGCCTATCCATACATTTATCAGGCTGATGTGATCTACCCCGCACACGCGGGGATAACCCCAGTCGGAGGTCATTCCGAGTGCGTTGCCTATCGATCTACCCCGCACACGCGGGGATAACCCCACGCGCGGGCGACCTGAAATGAGCCGAACTTAACTTACCCCGCGCATGCGGGGATAAACCGATGCCCTTTTCGAATTTCGTTGAACTATCACGACTTACCCCGCGCATGTGGGGATGGTTTCTTATCCGTTTTCCAATTTGCCTGTTATACTGAATACAGTCACATAGAAATGAAAGAGGAAAAACAATGAGCCCTTCGGAAGCCAGTGCCACGAAAATCCCTGCCACCTCCATAGACCGGCACTAATTGGAGTGGGGGGGCAAAAATGAATCATCCAGACCAACTCAGCCGTGAATATGCGGCGATCCTTCCCGCCTTGAAAGACCACGGCTATCGAGCCGACGTGAAAGCAAGCATCGCCGACGAACGTTTCATCTTGGTCGTCAGCGGCAAACCCACCACAAGAATCTACCGGGACGGAGGATGGGTTCGCGACGATGGTGTGAGAGGATCCACTCCAGCCGACCTACTCAGCTTCTACAAGCATGAGCATTACACGGAAGCCCTGAAACATTGGACGAACAAGGATTGGCGTGGAATCGCCCGTGACCTGCTAATCGACAACGGTGTCCGCATGGGATCGGTCCTGTCCGCCGTTTTCGAGGGTGCTCATTTGGACGTGGAGTATCGACCGTTATCCGGCCCGGTGGAAACCATACGTTTCAACCGTGTGCAAAGGAAAACGGAAGACATGCTGAATCGCATGCGACAGGCGAACATGGCTGACCAACTGTCGGAAGCCGCATAAAAACCACGCAACTTATACATCAACAAGGAGATTCACCCCCAGTGAAGACACTAATCCAGGCCCTGAAAACCAAAGAGTTGAGGAAGAAGATTCTCTTCGTC
>ENA-OROQ01000198-OROQ01000198.1-human-gut-metagenome-genome-assembly--contig:-NODE-198-length-89742-cov-40.4199_pt1 | contig 89742 bp, 72 predicted proteins | sample MGYA00242136_ERZ509062 | MGnify/ENA primary metagenome ERZ509062 (study PRJEB26280, sample SAMEA2338735) | human gut metagenome | biome: human gut; feature: human-associated habitat; material: faeces...
GAGAGCCTTATAGGCGCATTTGAAAAACCTCCGGCTATGCCGGAGGATATTTATTTTAACCTAAATGCTCGCCGCCGCACACGCCGTGCACTTCTGCGGTGACGTAGCTCGACTCCTGACTTGCCAGATAAACATATACAGGGGCCAGTTCCGCCGGTTGCCCCGCACGTTTCATCGGCGTTTGCTGACCAAACTGCGGGATCTTATCCTGCGTTTGTCCGCCGGAAATTTGCAGTGCTGTCCAGATCGGGCCTGGCGCGACAATATTCACCCGAATACCTTTCTCCGCGACCTGTTTTGCCAAGCCACGGCTGTAGTTCAGAATCGCCGCCTTCGTAGCCGCATAGTCCAGTAAATGCGGACTTGGCTGGTATGCCTGGATTGACGAAGTGGTGATGATACTTGCACCTTTCGGTAGCAGGGGGATCGCTTCCTGGGTTAGCCAGAACAGCGCGAAAACGTTAATGGCAAAGGTCTTTTGAAACTGTTCGCTGGTGAGGTCTGCAATATCCGGAATGGCAACCTGTTTCCCGGCGACCAGCGCCATAATATCCAGCCCGCCTAACGCCTTGTGCGCTTCGTGAACCAGCGAACGGGCAAATTTCTCATCGCTTAAATCGCCTGGCAGCAGAACGGCTTTGCGTCCGCATTCTTCAATGATCTTTTTCACATCCTGAGCGTCTTCTTCTTCCACGGGAAGATAACTGATCGCCACGTCAGCCCCTTCACGCGCGTAAGCGATGGCGGCAGCGCGACCTATTCCGGAATCGCCCCCTGTCACCAGTGCTTTACGATCTTTCAGGCGACCGCTACCAACATAGGTTTTCTCGCCGCAATCCGGTACCGGTGTCATCTTCGCCTGGATGCCTGGCGTCGGTTGTTTCTGTTTGGGATATTCACCAGTGTAATACTGCGTGGTCGGGTCTTTTAAATGAGACATCGTTTTTCTCCCTTCAGGTTCAACGTCCTTTAAGGGTAGACGTTCTCGATGCGTTGATAAGGGAACCAGGAAGATCCCTAAACCTCAGAATTATGCGACAAAGGTTTAACGTATATGTTGATTTGCTGTTGCGTGCTGTTTACTCAATTGCGATATACTGTTGCCCGTTTTAACTACACGACAGGAATGTATGGAACGTTTTCTTGAAAATGCAATGTATGCTTCTCGCTGGCTGCTTGCCCCCGTGTACTTTGGCCTTTCGCTGGCGTTAGTTGCCCTGGCGCTGAAGTTCTTCCAGGAGATTATTCACGTACTGCCGAATATCTTCTCGATGGCGGAATCAGATTTGATCCTCGTGTTGCTGTCGCTGGTGGATATGACGCTGGTTGGCGGTTTGCTGGTGATGGTGATGTTTTCCGGTTATGAGAATTTCGTCTCACAGCTGGATATCTCCGAGAACAAAGAGAAGCTGAACTGGCTGGGGAAAATGGACGCAACGTCGCTGAAAAACAAAGTAGCAGCGTCGATTGTGGCAATTTCTTCCATTCACTTACTGCGCGTCTTTATGGATGCGAAAAATGTCCCTGATAACAAACTGATGTGGTACGTCATTATCCATCTGACGTTTGTGCTCTCTGCATTTGTGATGGGCTATCTTGACCGACTGACTCGTCATAATCACTGATCTGATTCGGGCGCGGTTCTCGCGCCCGTTATTAACAGATCATTTATCGGAAGACGCCTGCCACAGATTCAGCTCGCCATCGGCGATATGCTGATCAATCTGCGCCAGCTCCTCGGTGCTAAATGTCAGATTATTCAGCGCCTGCACGTTCTCCTCAAGTTGCTCCGCGCGGCTGGCACCAATCAATACCGACGTCACGCGATCATCTTTCAGCAACCAGCTTAACGCCATTTGCGCCATTGATTGTCCACGCTGCTGTGCCATTTCATTCAATAACCGCAGGCTGTTGAGGTTGGCTTCGGTGAGCATTTTCGGCGTCAGACCACGAACTTTATTCCCTTCACGATGCATCCGTGAATCTTGCGGAATGCCGTTGAGATATTTTCCGGTCAGCAATCCCTGAGCCAGAGGAGTAAAGGCAATGCAGCCCACGCCGTTATTTTGCAGGGTATCCAGCAGGCCGCTTTTATCCACCCAGCGGTTCAGTAAATTGTACGAAGGTTGATGAATTAACAGCGGAATTTTCCACTCGCGCAGTAACTCGACCATTTTTTGCGTCCGCTCTGGCGAGTAAGAGGAGATCCCGACATACAGCGCCTTACCGCTTTGTACCGCATGAGCCAGCGCAGAGGCGGTTTCTTCCATCGGCGTATTTTCATCGACGCGATGAGAGTAAAAGATATCGACATACTCAAGCCCCATACGCTTCAGGCTTTGGTCGAGGCTGGCGAGCAGGTATTTACGTGAACCGCCAGAGCCGTAAGGGCCGGGCCACATATCGTAGCCAGCCTTGGTAGAGATAATCAGTTCATCGCGATAAGCGGCAAAATCCTCCCGCAGCAGGCGACCAAAGTTCTCTTCTGCGCTTCCTGGAGGCGGCCCGTAATTGTTGGCTAAATCAAAGTGCGTAATGCCTAAATCAAACGCTTTACGCAGGAGCGCACGCTGTGATTCCAGCGCGTTAACGTGACCGAAATTGTGCCATAAACCGAGCGATAACGCGGGCAGGCGTAAACCGCTTTTTCCGCAATAGCGGTACTGCATCTGCCTGTAACGCTCGGGATTCGCTAACCAGACCATGACCTCTCCTTTCCACCGTTCAATTTCGAAACAATGTTTCTAGTTTAGCGATTCATCAGCGCGTATCCCGTAGTCTGGCTCACAGAGTGACGAAAAATTGGGCAAAAACACGCGCTTATGCTTTGCTTAAAAAAACACCAACTGAGGAGTGCAACGATGCCGCGTTTAACCGCCAAAGATTTCCCACAAGAGTTGCTGGATTACTATGACTATTACGCTCACGGGAAAATCTCGAAACGTGAGTTCCTCAACCTTGCGGCGAAGTATGCGGTAGGCGGGATGACGGCATTAGCGTTGTTTGATTTGCTCAAGCCAAATTATGCGCTGGCGACTCAGGTAGAGTTTACCGACCCGGAGATTGTTGCTGAGTACATCACGTATCCTTCACCAAATGGTCACGGCGAGGTGCGGGGTTATCTGGTGAAGCCCGCAAAGATGAGCGGCAAAACGCCAGCCGTAGTGGTGGTGCATGAGAATCGTGGACTGAATCCGTATATCGAAGATGTGGCACGGCGAGTGGCGAAGGCGGGGTATATCGCCCTGGCACCTGACGGCTTAAGTTCCGTTGGAGGTTATCCGGGTAATGATGATAAAGGTCGTGAGCTGCAACAGCAGGTTGATCCAACCAAACTGATGAATGATTTCTTTGCCGCAATTGAGTTTATGCAACGCTATCCGCAAGCGACAGGCAAAGTGGGTATTACCGGATTTTGCTATGGCGGTGGCGTATCGAACGCGGCGGCTGTCGCGTATCCGGAACTGGCCTGCGCGGTGCCGTTTTATGGTCGACAGGCACCCACCGCCGATGTGGCGAAGATTGAAGCGCCTTTACTACTCCACTACGCGGAACTGGACACCCGAATCAACGAGGGCTGGCCTGCTTACGAGGCGGCGTTGAAAGCCAATAATAAGGTCTATGAGGCGTATATCTATCCGGGGGTTAATCACGGATTCCATAATGATTCCACGCCCCGTTATGACAAATCTGCCGCCGATCTTGCCTGGCAAAGGACGCTGAAATGGTTCGATAAATATCTCTCCTGATAGGTTTATCTCTTACGGGATTACGTCTTAAACAAGCATGAAAAAATAGCGTGCGCAAAAGTCGTTCTTTGCCTAAAATATCGCTATATATGGCAATATATAGCGAATGAGGTGAACGATGAATAACCATTTTGGTAAAGGCTTAATGGCGGGATTAAAAGCAACGCATGCCGACAGTGCGGTTAATGTGACAAAATACTGTGCCGATTATAAACGCGGTTTTGTATTAGGCTACTCACACCGGATGTACGAAAAGACCGGAGATCGCCAGCTTAGCGCCTGGGAAGCGGGTATTCTGACGCGCCGCTATGGACTGGATAAAGAGATGGTAATGGATTTCTTTCGTGAGAATAATTCCTGTTCTACGTTGCGCTTTTTTATGGCCGGTTATCGCCTCGAAAATTGATCAAACATACGTATTATCTTGCTTTAATTAATTACACTAATGCTTCTTCCCTTCGTTTTAGCGCCCCGCCGCAGTATCATGATATCGATAACCATAATAAATGTGTGGTAAATGGCGCATCGATCGCATTATTGATTTTGCGATTGAGGCAAAATATATGCCAGGTCTTCGCAACGGAATAACTATAAATGACTGGAGATAACACCCTCATCCATTCTCACGGCATTAACCGTCGTGATTTCATGAAGCTTTGTGCAGCATTAGCCGCCACCATGGGGTTAAGTAGCAAAGCCGCTGCAGAGATGGCCGAATCGGTTACTAACCCGCAGCGTCCGCCAGTTATCTGGATTGGCGCGCAGGAGTGCACCGGTTGTACGGAATCTCTGCTTCGTGCAACGCATCCAACGGTAGAAAACCTCGTGCTGGAGACTATCTCTCTGGAATATCACGAAGTGCTTTCCGCCGCCTTCGGTCATCAGGTCGAAGAGAACAAACATAACGCTCTCGAGAAGTACAAAGGGCAGTATGTGTTAGTGGTGGATGGTTCCATCCCATTAAAAGATAATGGTATTTATTGCATGGTTGCCGGTGAGCCGATTGTGGATCACATCCGCAAAGCGGCGGAAGGCGCAGCAGCCATTATCGCTATCGGTTCCTGCTCTGCGTGGGGCGGTGTTGCCGCGGCTGGGGTTAACCCAACTGGCGCGGTCAGTCTGCAAGAAGTTCTGCCAGGCAAAACTGTAATCAACATTCCTGGCTGCCCGCCGAACCCGCACAACTTCCTCGCGACCGTTGCGCACATCATCACTTACGGCAAACCACCGAAGCTGGATGATAAAAACCGTCCGACTTTCGCCTACGGTCGTCTGATTCACGAACACTGTGAACGTCGCCCGCACTTCGATGCTGGTCGCTTTGCGAAAGAGTTCGGCGACGAAGGCCACCGTGAAGGCTGGTGCCTGTACCACCTCGGCTGTAAAGGGCCAGAAACTTACGGCAACTGCTCAACGCTGCAATTCTGCGACGTTGGCGGCGTGTGGCCGGTGGCGATTGGTCACCCGTGCTATGGCTGTAACGAAGAAGGTATCGGCTTCCATAAAGGCATCCATCAGCTTGCCAACGTCGAAAACCAGACTCCGCGTTCACAGAAACCGGACGTTAACGCTAAAGAAGGCGGCAACGTCTCTGCAGGCGCTATTGGTTTGCTCGGCGGTGTGGTTGGGCTGGTTGCCGGTGTCAGCGTGATGGCGGTGCGTGAACTGGGTCGTCAGCAAAAGAAAGATAACGCTGACTCACGGGGAGAATAACCGTGAACAGACGTAATTTTATCAAAGCAGCCTCCTGCGGGGCATTGCTGACGGGCGCGTTGCCGTCTGTCAGTCATGCGGCTGCTGAAAACCGCCCGCCAATTCCGGGATCGCTGGGGATGTTGTACGACTCGACCTTGTGCGTTGGCTGCCAGGCTTGCGTCACCAAGTGTCAGGATATCAATTTCCCTGAACGTAACCCGCAAGGGGAACAGACCTGGTCGAACAACGACAAACTGTCGCCGTATACCAATAACATCATTCAGGTGTGGACCAGCGGCACAGGGGTCAACAAAGACCAGGAAGAGAACGGCTACGCGTACATTAAGAAACAGTGTATGCACTGCGTCGATCCGAACTGTGTCTCCGTGTGTCCGGTCTCTGCGCTGAAAAAAGATCCGAAAACCGGCATTGTCCATTACGACAAAGATGTGTGCACTGGCTGCCGTTACTGCATGGTCGCCTGCCCATACAACGTGCCGAAGTACGACTACAACAACCCATTTGGTGCGCTGCATAAGTGTGAACTGTGCAACCAGAAAGGTGTGGAACGTCTTGATAAAGGCGGTCTGCCTGGCTGCGTAGAAGTGTGCCCGGCGGGCGCGGTGATTTTTGGTACGCGTGAAGAGCTGATGGCGGAGGCGAAAAAACGTCTGGCGCTGAAGCCAGGCAGCGAATACCACTATCCGCGTCAGACGCTGAAATCTGGCGACACTTACCTGCATACGGTGCCGAAATATTATCCGCATCTGTACGGCGAGAAAGAGGGCGGCGGTACTCAGGTTCTGGTACTGACCGGTGTGCCTTATGAAAATCTCGACCTGCCGAAACTGGACGATCTTTCTACTGGTGCGCGTTCCGAACATGTCCAACACACCCTGTATAAAGGCATGATGCTACCACTGGCTGTGCTGGCGGGCTTAACCGTGCTGGTTCGTCGCAACACCAAAAACGACCATCACGACGGAGGAGACGATCATGAGTCATGATCCACAACCGCTGGGCGGCAAAATCATCAGTAAACCGGTCATGATTTTTGGACCGTTAATCGTCATCTGTATGCTCCTGATTGTGAAGCGTCTGGTGTTCGGTCTGGGCTCAGTCTCTGACCTGAACGGCGGCTTCCCGTGGGGTGTGTGGATCGCGTTTGACCTGTTGATCGGCACCGGCTTTGCCTGTGGCGGCTGGGCGCTGGCGTGGGCGGTATACGTCTTTAACCGTGGGCAATACCATCCGCTGGTGCGTCCGGCGCTGTTGGCGAGTCTGTTCGGTTACTCACTGGGTGGCTTGTCGATTACCATCGACGTTGGTCGCTACTGGAACCTGCCGTACTTCTACATTCCGGGTCACTTCAACGTGAACTCGGTACTGTTCGAGACGGCGGTCTGTATGACCATCTACATCGGCGTGATGGCACTGGAGTTTGCTCCGGCATTGTTTGAACGATTGGGCTGGAAGGTGTCGCTACAGCGTCTGAACAAGGTGATGTTCTTCATCATCGCGCTCGGTGCGCTGCTGCCAACTATGCACCAGTCTTCAATGGGGTCGCTGATGATCTCGGCGGGCTACAAGGTGCATCCGCTGTGGCAGAGCTATGAAATGTTGCCGCTGTTCTCGCTGCTGACGGCGTTCATCATGGGCTTCTCGATTGTCATCTTTGAAGGTTCGCTGGTGCAGGCGGGTCTGCGTGGCAACGGTCCGGATGAAAAGAGTCTGTTCGTTAAGCTGACCAACACCATCAGTGTGTTGCTGGCGATTTTCATAGTGCTGCGCTTTGGCGAGCTTATCTATCGCGACAAGCTGTCGTTAGCGTTTGCCGGTGACTTCTACTCCGTGATGTTCTGGATTGAAGTCCTGCTGATGCTCTTCCCGCTGGTCGTTCTGCGTGTGGCGAAGCTGCGTAATGATTCCCGCATGCTGTTCCTGTCAGCACTGAGCGCACTGTTAGGTTGTGCAACCTGGCGTCTGACCTATTCGCTGGTGGCATTCAACCCGGGCGGCGGTTACGCCTACTTCCCGACCTGGGAAGAACTGTTGATTTCTATTGGTTTTGTGGCTATTGAGATTTGCGCTTACATCGTACTCATTCGTCTACTGCCGATACTTCCTCCTTTAAAACAAAACGATCATAATCGTCATGAGGCGAGCAAAGCATGAGCCAGAGAATTACTATTGATCCGGTAACCCGTATTGAGGGGCATTTACGCATCGATTGCGAAATCGAAAATGGTGTCGTTTCGAAAGCATGGGCTTCCGGTACCATGTGGCGCGGCATGGAAGAGATCGTGAAAAACCGCGATCCGCGCGATGCATGGATGATTGTGCAACGTATCTGTGGCGTATGTACTACCACTCACGCGCTGTCTTCCGTTCGTGCGGCAGAGAGTGCGCTGAATATCGACGTTCCGGTTAACGCGCAATACATCCGTAACATCATTCTGGCTGCGCACACCACGCATGACCATATCGTTCATTTCTATCAACTTTCGGCGCTGGACTGGGTGGATATCACTTCTGCACTGCAAGCTGACCCAACCAAAGCCTCCGAAATGCTGAAAGGCGTTTCGACCTGGCATCTGAACAGTCCGGAAGAGTTCACTAAAGTTCAGAACAAGATCAAAGATCTGGTTGCCAGCGGTCAGTTGGGTATTTTCGCCAATGGCTACTGGGGTCACCCGGCGATGAAACTGCCGCCGGAAGTGAACCTGATTGCGGTAGCGCACTACCTGCAGGCGCTGGAGTGCCAGCGTGACGCTAACCGCGTCGTGGCGCTGCTGGGCGGTAAAACGCCGCACATTCAGAACCTGGCAGTAGGTGGGGTCGCTAACCCGATCAACCTCGACGGTCTGGGCGTGCTGAATCTTGAGCGTCTGATGTACATCAAGTCCTTCATCGACAAGCTGAGCGACTTTGTTGAGCAGGTTTATAAGGTTGATACCGCGGTTATCGCCGCGTTCTACCCGGAATGGCTGACGCGCGGTAAAGGTGCGGTGAACTACCTGAGCGTGCCGGAATTCCCGACCGACAGTAAAAACGGCAGCTTCCTGTTCCCGGGCGGCTACATTGAGAATGCGGATCTGTCCTCGTATCGTCCGATCACTTCTCATTCCGATGAATACCTGATCAAAGGCATTCAGGAAAGCGCGAAGCACTCCTGGTATAAAGACGAAGCGCCGCAGGCACCGTGGGAAGGTACCACCATTCCGGCTTATGATGGTTGGTCTGACGACGGTAAATACTCCTGGGTGAAATCACCGACTTTCTACGGCAAAACGGTAGAAGTGGGGCCGCTGGCTAACATGCTGGTGAAACTGGCGGCAGGTCGCGAATCTACCCAGAATAAACTGAATGAAATCGTTGCGATTTATCAGAAACTGACTGGCAACACGCTGGAAGTGGCGCAGCTGCACTCCACGCTGGGCCGTATTATTGGTCGTACCGTTCACTGCTGCGAATTGCAGGATATCCTGCAAAATCAATACAGTGCACTGATCACCAATATCGGCAAAGGCGATCACACCACCTTCGTGAAACCGAACATTCCGGCAACGGGTGAGTTCAAAGGTGTTGGCTTCCTCGAAGCGCCGCGCGGTATGCTCTCTCACTGGATGGTGATCAAAGACGGTATCATCAGCAACTACCAGGCAGTTGTTCCATCAACCTGGAACTCTGGCCCGCGTAACTTCAATGATGACGTCGGTCCTTACGAGCAGTCGTTGGTGGGTACACCGGTTGCTGATCCGAATAAACCGCTGGAAGTGGTGCGTACCATTCACTCCTTCGATCCGTGCATGGCCTGTGCGGTACACGTAGTGGATGCCGACGGCAACGAAGTGGTTTCAGTGAAGGTTCTGTAATGCGTATTTTAGTCTTAGGGGTTGGCAATATTTTGCTGACCGATGAAGCCATCGGTGTGCGGATTGTCGAAGCGTTAGAGCAACGATATATTCTGCCGGATTATGTTGAGATCCTCGATGGCGGCACGGCGGGAATGGAGCTGCTTGGCGACATGGCAAATCGCGATCATCTGATCATTGCGGATGCCATTGTGTCGAAGAAGAGCGCGCCGGGAACGATGATGATCCTGCGGGATGAAGAAGTTCCGGCGTTGTTTACCAACAAAATCTCTCCGCATCAGCTTGGCCTGGCCGACGTATTGTCGGCCCTGCGCTTCACCGGTGAGTTTCCGAAAAAGCTGACCCTGGTCGGCGTGATCCCGGAATCGCTGGAGCCACACATCGGCTTAACGCCGACGGTTGAAGCAATGATTGAACCTGCGCTTGAGCAGGTTCTGGCTGCGCTGCGCGAATCAGGCGTGGAAGCCATCCCACGGGAGGCGACTCATGACTGAAGAGATAGCAGGTTTCCAGACCTCCCCGAAGGCGCAAGTACAGGCAGCTTTTGAAGAAATTGCCCGGCGTTCGATGCATGATCTCTCTTTTCTGCATCCTTCAATGCCGGTGTATGTTTCTGACTTTACGCTGTTCGAAGGTCAGTGGACGGGGTGTGTGATCACCCCGTGGATGCTGAGTGCAGTTATCTTCCCCGGCCCGGATCAACTCTGGCCGCTGCGCAAAGTGAGTGAAAAAATTGGTCTGCAACTGCCGTATGGCACCATGACCTTTACCGTTGGCGAACTGGACGGTGTTTCGCAATACCTCTCCTGCTCGCTGATGTCGCCGCTTTCGCACAGCATGTCGATTGAAGAGGGCCAACGCCTGACGGATGACTGCGCACGAATGATCCTTTCGCTGCCAGTCACGAATCCGGATGTACCACACGCAGGGCGTCGCGCCCTGCTGTTTGGCCGCAGGAGTGGCGAAAATGCATGAGTTGTCGCTTTGCCAGAGCGCCGTTGAAATTATCCAACGGCAGGCGGAGCAGTACGATGTTAAGCGCGTCACCGCCGTGTGGCTGGAAATTGGCGCGCTCTCCTGCGTTGAGGAGAGCGCCGTCCGTTTTAGTTTTGAAATTGTCTGCCACGGAACGGTGGCGCAAGGGTGCGATTTACATATCGTCTATAAACCCGCCCAGGCCTGGTGCTGGGATTGCAGCCAGGTGGTGGAGATTCATCAGCACGATGCGCAGTGTCCGCTCTGTCATGGCGAGCGGTTGCGTGTCGATACCGGCGATTCGCTGATCGTCAAAAGTATTGAAGTTGAATAACCGGAGTTAACAATGTGTATTGGCGTTCCAGGCCAGGTGCTGGCTGTCGGTGAGGATATTCACCAGCTTGCGCAGGTTGAAGTATGTGGTATCAAGCGCGACGTGAATATCGCCCTGATTTGTGAAGGTAACCCTGCCGATCTGCTGGGCCAGTGGGTGCTGGTACACGTCGGATTTGCCATGAGCATCATCGACGAAGATGAAGCCAAAGCCACATTAGACGCGCTGCGCCAAATGGATTACGACATTACCAGCGCGTGATGATTAGCTTTCGTAGGCCTGATAAGACGCGACAGCGTCGCATCAGGCATTGTGCACGATTGCCGGATGCGGCGTGAACGCCTTATCCGGCCTACCGTTCGGGTGCCGATTGTAGGCCTGATAAGACGCGGCAGCGTCGCATCAGGCATTATGCACGATTGCCGGATGCGGCGTGAACGCCTTTTCCGGCCTACCTCGGCCTGGATGGCTTGCTGCGACGAACACCAACCCTTACCCCTGACGCTTATCTTCCGTATTCGTCTCAAAATCACTGGCGTCATGGCGCTCATGCAACTGCTCGTTCAGCGGCCCGTTGGTGCGGTTAACAATACGCCCACGCTTCACTGCCGGACGTTCGCCCACTTCTTTCGCCCAGCGTTGCACATGTTTATAACTTCCCGCATCCAGAAACTCTGCGGCATCATACACGCCGCCTAACACCACGTTGCCAAACCACGGCCAAATCGCCATATCCGCAATGGTGTACTCATCGCCTGCAACAAACTTATGCTGCGCCAGTTGCTTATCCAGCACGTCGAGCAGGCGCTTGGCTTCCATGGTAAAGCGGTTGATGGCGTATTCAATTTTCACCGGCGCGTAATGGTAAAAGTGACCAAAACCACCGCCGAGAAACGGCGCAGCACCCTGTAACCAGAACAACCAGTTCATTGCTTCAGTACGCTTTGCCAGATCCTGCGGCAGGAAGTAGCCAAATTTCTCCGCCAGATAAAGCAGAATCGATCCAGACTCAAACACGCGGATCGGCGGATTATGCGTATGATCGCGCAGCGCCGGGATCTTCGAATTCGGGTTCACTTCGACAAAGCCGCTGGAGAATTGATCGCCATCGCCTATGCGTATCAGCCAGGCATCGTACTCTGCACCAGTAACGCCCAGCTCCAGCAGCTCCTCAAGCATAATCGTTACTTTCTGACCGTTCGGCGTTCCCAGCGAATAGAGTTGCAAGGGGTGTTTGCCAACGGGCAGCGTTTTTTCATGCGTCGGACCAGAAACCGGGCGATTGATATTGGCGAACGCGCCGCCGGCGGATTTGTCCCACGTCCAGACTTTCGCGGGCTGATAAGTATTGTCTGTCATAGTGAGTTGCCTTCTGAGTGGTAGTGTCGAAGCAGTGTAGCAGGTCACTTGCTGTACAGAATGTGAATTTTTTAACCCTTTGCGCCAGCCGCTGCGATGAGGTGTATGATTAGTCTGACCTCTGTCCGGTTAATGTCGCTGAGCAGGTAATCAGAGCACAACAATTACGCCAACTGCTTAGGTTGTATTGTTAAAGGTAAAGTGATGAGCAAAGGAACGACCAGCCAGGATGCCCCGTTCGGGACATTATTGGGCTACGCCCCAGGTGGTGTAGCAATCTACTCTTCAGATTACAGTTCTCTCGATCCGCAGGAATACGAAGATGACGCCGTATTCCGTAGCTATATCGACGACGAATATATGGGCCACAAATGGCAATGCGTTGAATTTGCTCGCCGTTTTCTCTTTCTGAATTACGGTGTGGTCTTCACTGACGTGGGTATGGCGTGGGAGATTTTCTCGCTGCGCTTCCTGCGTGAAGTGGTTAATGACAACATCCTGCCATTGCAGGCATTTCCTAATGGCTCGCCGCGTGCACCGGTCGCGGGCGCGCTTCTTATCTGGGATAAAGGCGGTGAATTTAAAGACACCGGCCATGTCGCCATCATTACCCAATTGCATGGCAATAAAGTCCGTATTGCGGAACAGAACGTGATTCATTCCCCGTTGCCGCAAGGACAACAGTGGACGCGCGAGCTGGAGATGGTGGTCGAAAACGGCTGCTATACCCTTAAAGACACGTTTGATGACACCACCATTCTGGGCTGGATGATCCAGACGGAAGATACCGAATACAGCTTACCGCAGCCGGAAATTGCGGGCGAGCTGCTGAAAATCAGCGGAGCGCGTCTGGAAAACAAAGGCCAGTTTGACGGTAAATGGCTGGATGAAAAAGATCCGCTGCAAAACGCCTATGTGCAGGCCAACGGTCAGGTGATCAATCAGGATCCGTATCATTACTACACCATTACCGAGAGCGCCGAGCAGGAGCTGATTAAAGCCACCAACGAGCTGCACCTGATGTATCTTCACGCAACCGACAAGGTGCTGAAAGATGACAACCTGCTGGCGCTGTTCGACATTCCGAAAATCCTCTGGCCACGTTTGCGTCTCTCCTGGCAGCGTCGCCGTCACCATATGATCACCGGTCGTATGGATTTCTGCATGGATGAGCGTGGCCTGAAGGTCTACGAATACAACGCCGACTCCGCCTCCTGTCATACCGAAGCTGGCTTGATCCTCGAACGTTGGGCGGAGCAGGGCTATAAAGGCAACGGCTTCAATCCGGCGGAAGGGCTGATTAACGAACTGGCTGGTGCCTGGAAACACAGTCGTGCACGTCCGTTTGTCCATATCATGCAGGACAAAGATATCGAGGAAAACTATCACGCGCAGTTTATGGAGCAGGCGCTGCACCAGGCGGGCTTTGAAACGCGTATCTTGCGCGGGCTGGATGAACTGGGCTGGGATGCTGCCGGGCAACTGATTGATGGGGAAGGGCGACTGGTTAACTGCGTGTGGAAAACCTGGGCGTGGGAAACCGCGTTTGATCAGATTCGTGAAGTTAGCGACCGTGAGTTTGCTGCGGTGCCGATCCGTACCGGTCATCCGCAAAATGAAGTGCGTCTTATCGACGTATTGCTGCGCCCGGAAGTGCTGGTCTTTGAGCCGCTGTGGACGGTGATCCCCGGCAACAAAGCGATTCTGCCGATCCTCTGGTCGCTGTTCCCGCACCATCGCTACCTGCTGGATACCGATTTCTCCGTGAATGATGAACTGGTGAAAACCGGTTATGCAGTGAAACCGATCGCTGGTCGCTGTGGTAGCAATATCGACCTGGTCAGCCATCATGAAGAGGTGCTGGACAAAACCAGCGGTAAATTTGCTGAGCAGAAAAACATCTATCAGCAACTGTGGTGTTTGCCGAAAGTGGACGGTAAATACATTCAGGTATGTACCTTCACCGTTGGCGGCAACTACGGTGGGACGTGTTTGCGCGGTGATGAATCACTGGTCATTAAAAAAGAGAGTGATATTGAACCGTTAATTGTGGTGAAAGAGTAATACATGTTGTAGCAACCCCGCACTGATTATGAAGAATAATCAGTGCGGGGATTAATCAAAATATTCAATATTTATATATTCAAATATTTATTCATTTCATGTGTGAATGTATTAACCAGTGGAATGCCTGTGTTTTGATTATTTCTAAAGGTTTTGAATGAATGCTTATTATCTGATACACAAGAAATAACACTCTTTTTATCGTTAAAAAATGATATTTCACTTTGCCCACGCCGTTAAAGTCACTGATAATGCGTCCGTTCGTAAATTCAAAATGGCGTAATCTAATATATGCTAAATTTATTTGTTGGCCTTGATATATACACGGGGCTTTTGTTATTACTTGCTCTGGCATTTGTGTTGTTCTACGAAGCAATCAATGGTTTTCATGATACGGCGAATGCGGTGGCAACCGTTATTTATACTCGTGCCATGCAACCACAACTTGCTGTGGTGATGGCGGCATTTTTTAACTTTTTTGGCGTATTGCTAGGCGGACTTAGCGTTGCCTATGCCATTGTCCATATGTTGCCAACCGATTTGTTGCTGAATATGGGGTCAACTCACGGCCTGGCGATGGTCTTTTCCATGCTGCTGGCGGCGATTATCTGGAACCTGGGAACGTGGTTCTTTGGTTTACCGGCCTCCAGTTCGCATACCTTGATTGGTGCGATTATCGGCATCGGTTTAACCAACGCGCTGTTAACCGGCTCATCGGTGATGGATGCGTTAAACCTGCGTGAAGTGACCAAAATTTTCTCCTCGCTGATTGTTTCCCCTATCGTCGGCCTGGTCATTGCGGGAGGCCTGATATTCCTGCTGCGCCGCTACTGGAGCGGGACGAAAAAGCGTGACCGTATTCACCGCATTCCGGAAGATCGCAAAAAGAAAAAAGGCAAACGTAAGCCACCATTCTGGACGCGTATTGCGCTGATTGTTTCCGCTGCGGGCGTGGCGTTTTCGCACGGTGCTAACGACGGGCAGAAAGGGATCGGCCTGGTGATGCTGGTACTGGTGGGGATTGCCCCTGCTGGCTTCGTCGTCAATATGAACGCGTCCGGCTATGAAATTACCCGTACCCGCGATGCCGTCACCAACTTCGAACACTACCTGCAACAGCATCCTGAACTGCCGCAGAAGTTGATTGCGATGGAACCTCCATTGCCTGCGGCATCGACTGATGGCACGCAAGTAACGGAGTTTCACTGTCATCCGGCAAATACCTTTGATGCGATTGCGCGCGTTAAAACGATGCTGCCAGGCAATATGGAAAGTTACGAGCCGTTAAGCGTGAGTCAGCGCAGCCAGCTGCGCCGCATTATGCTGTGCATCTCTGATACCTCCGCGAAGCTGGCGAAACTGCCAGGCGTCAGTAAAGAAGACCAGAACCTGCTGAAAAAACTGCGCAGCGATATGTTAAGCACCATTGAGTACGCTCCGGTGTGGATCATCATGGCAGTAGCTCTGGCGCTCGGCATTGGCACCATGATTGGCTGGCGTCGTGTAGCGATGACCATCGGTGAGAAGATTGGTAAGCGCGGCATGACGTATGCGCAAGGCATGGCGGCACAAATGACGGCGGCAGTGTCTATCGGCCTTGCCAGTTATATTGGGATGCCCGTCTCCACAACACACGTCCTCTCGTCTGCGGTAGCAGGGACGATGGTGGTGGACGGCGGTGGGTTACAGCGTAAAACGGTAACCAGCATCCTGATGGCGTGGGTGTTTACTTTACCGGCGGCGATTTTTCTTTCTGGTGGGTTGTACTGGATAGCATTGCAGTTGATTTAACCTTCCTGAAAATGCCCGGTCCTGGCGATCGGGCATTTCCATTTTTGACTAGTGATAACCACGCGCGGTCATAAAATCCGTAATCGCTTTTTCCGCATCAACCAGCACTTGTTCCAGCGGTTGATTGGCATCGATATCAACCAGTTGCGCGCCTCCAAAGGTTAACTGTGGCGTTATGGCTATCTTCCTTTCCAGCGATTCTCTTTTGTGGTCAGGCTTACGCGCGCAGGCCACGTCCAGATCGACATTGAGTTTGATGACCAGATCGGGCTTATGGCTCGCCATCCAGTGAAACGCTTTACGTTCCTGGCTTGCCAGCCATGAGACAAAACGACCACCTTCAACGTTAGGTGGGAACACCGTACCATCGTAAGCACCAGGAATTTGGTCCTGAGGATAACGGTCGGTTAGAACAATTAACCCGCGACGACGACAGGCAAGCATATGACGAAAGCGCAGTAAGCGACGGGCGACAAACGCTGTAATTACCAGCGCCGGAACAGGGCCAGGCAATTTTTTTGCTGTTTTCACCTGATTTCGTTCAATTGTTTTATGTAAGGATTTTCCCATCAACGGTAATTTTGTCACTGCACGACCGACATTTCCGGCCTGTTTTCCTAAATGAACTCTTTCGGCAGCACCATATTTTTCGACAACGGTAATGAGATGTTCACACACCGTTGACTTGCCTGAACCATCGCTACCAATAACGGCAATTAATGGAGGTGTTATTGACTGCATGAATATATCCTTTAATTTAAATATCCATTAAAAATATTTATTTGGTTAATATGTTTTTATGAAAGCGTAATTCAGGTCAATGTCACAATTAACCATTGTCACAATAAGGTTGAACGGATATTCTGAGCACGGACCACGTAATATTCAATACATTATTTGCTGCCGGGTTTTTCGTGAATCAACGTAATATGTCAATAATTAATTCCACGCCAGTGCGTGTTATTGCCATTGTAGGATGTGATGGTTCAGGTAAATCGACCCTCACGGCAAGCCTGGTAAATGAACTGGCAGCAAGAATGCCAACAGAACACATTTATCTCGGGCAATCGTCCGGGCGAATTGGCGAATGGATTTCACAGCTCCCTGTTATTGGCGCACCTTTTGGGCGTTATCTGCGAAGTAAAGCGGCACATGTGCACGAAAAGCCCTCAACACCGCCTGGCAATATTACTGCGCTGGTTATCTATCTGCTTTCCTGCTGGCGGGCGTATAAGTTTCGCAAAATGTTGTGTAAAAGCCAGCAAGGCTATCTGCTCATCACCGACCGCTACCCGCAGGTTGAAGTGCCGGGTTTTCGCTTTGATGGCCCGCAATTGGCAAAAACCACGGGCGGTAACGGTTGGATAAAAATGTTAAGGCAGCGCGAGCTGAAGCTGTACCAATGGATGGCGTCTTATTTGCCCGTATTGTTGATTCGTCTTGGCATTGATGAACAAACCGCGTTTGCGCGTAAACCTGACCACCAACTGGCAGCGTTACAGGAAAAAATCGCCGTTACGCCGCAACTGACATTCAATGGCGCAAAGATCCTTGAACTGGATGGTCGGCAACCAGCCGATGAAATTATGCAAGCGTCACTACGCGCAATTCACGCCGCGCTTTCCTGATCACCAAAATGGATAGGGGATGATTTAACGAATGGATGCACTACAAACACAAACTGTTAATAGTACAACCGCGCCGCAGCCCAACTACATTCCGGGGCTGATTGCGGTGGTCGGGTGTGATGGCACCGGTAAATCCACGCTGACCACCGACCTGGTGAAATCGCTGCAACAACACTGGCAAACCGAGCGCCGCTATTTGGGGCTGCTCTCCGGCGAAGACGGCGACAAAATCAAACGATTGCCGTTGGTTGGCGTCTGGCTCGAACGGCGACTGGCGGCCAAATCCTCGAAAACCCAAAGCATGAAAACCAAATCTCCAGCGCTATGGGCGGCGGTGATTATGTACTGCTTCTCGCTGCGAAGAATGGCGAATCTACGCAAGGTTCAGCGACTGGCGCAAAGTGGCGTTCTGGTGGTCAGCGATCGCTTCCCGCAGGCTGAAATTTCGGGCTTTTATTATGACGGACCGGGGATCGGCGTCGAACGTGCGACCGGGAAAATCAGCATGTTTCTGGCGCAGCGCGAACGGCGTTTATACCAACAAATGGCGCAATACCGTCCTGAATTAATCATTCGTTTGGGGATTGATATTGATACTGCCATCTCCCGCAAGCCTGACCATGACTATGCCGAGCTGCAGGACAAAATCGGCGTCATGTCGACGATTGGCTATAACGGCACAAAAATTCTTGAGATTGATTCCAGAGCGCCCTACAGCGAAGTGCTGGAACAGGCACAGAAGGCGGTTTCTCTGGTTGCCATCGTTTCTGACCGCCGAAGTTTAACTTAAGGCTGGCGGGATACTTTTTACTATCAACGATAAGGTCAGGCTGAATTGGCGGGTTTTAACATCAAACATTGGTTTGCAGATGGCGCGTTTCGCACCATTATTCGCAATAGCGCCTGGTTAGGCTCCAGTAATGTCGTGAGCGCTTTGCTGGGTCTGTTGGCGCTCTCGTGTGCCGGTAAAGGGATGACGCCCGCCATGTTTGGCGTACTGGTGATTGTGCAATCGTACGCCAAGTCGATCAGCGATTTTATTAAGTTTCAGACATGGCAGTTGGTGGTGCAGTACGGAACGCCAGCCTTGACCAACAATAATCCGCAGCAATTTCGCAATGTTGTCTCATTTTCCTTCTCGCTGGATATCGTCAGCGGCGCGGTGGCGATTGTCGGCGGCATTGCCTTACTGCCATTCCTTTCCCATTCATTAGGTCTGGATGACCAAAGCTTTTGGCTGGCGGCGCTCTATTGCACGCTCATTCCTTCAATGGCTTCCTCCACGCCGACCGGCATTCTGCGTGCGGTAGATCGCTTTGATTTGATTGCTGTACAGCAGGCGACGAAACCTTTTCTGCGCGCAGCGGGGAGCGTCGTAGCCTGGTATTTTGACTTTGGTTTTGCGGGTTTTGTTATTGCCTGGTACGTGTCGAATCTGGTTGGCGGCACCATGTACTGGTGGTTTGCCGCGCGCGAATTACGCCGCAGAAATATCCATAACGCCTTCAAATTGAATCTGTTTGAGTCTGCCCGACACATCAAAGGCGCGTGGAGTTTTGTCTGGTCAACCAACATTGCCCATTCCATCTGGTCGGCGCGTAATTCGTGCAGCACAGTGTTGGTGGGGATCGTGTTAGGACCCGCTGCCGCCGGGTTATTTAAAATCGCCATGACATTCTTCGACGCCGCCGGAACGCCAGCGGGTTTACTGGGTAAAAGTTTTTACCCAGAGGTGATGCGTTTAGATCCGCGCACCACCAGACCGTGGTTGTTAGGCGTGAAGTCCGGTTTACTGGCGGGCGGAATCGGTATTCTGGTGTCGCTCGCGGTGTTGATCGTCGGCAAGCCGCTCATTTCGCTGGTGTTTGGCGTTAAGTATCTCGAAGCGTATGACCTGATTCAGGTGATGCTGGGCGCAATTGTGATTTCGATGCTGGGCTTCCCACAGGAGTCATTGCTATTGATGGCGGGAAAACAGCGCGCTTTTCTCGTGGCGCAAACCATCGCCTCAATCGGCTACATCGTATTGCTGTTCATGTTCTGTCATCTATTTGGCGTGCTGGGGGCTGCATTTGCTTACTTCGGTGGGCAATGTCTGGATGTGGTGTTCTCGCTAATTCCGACCTTAAAGGCATTTTTTCAGCGCCATTCCTTGCTTTATAACGCAGCCGGAGAGAAATCCTGATGATGAGAAAATATTTCCCGCTTGAGGCGAGCGAGCGTCTATTTGTTGCGATTGAAGAAGATGATGTCGTTGATGCACAGGTCAGTTTGCCGCCGACTATCGCACTAAGTTGTACCACCGAAATCATCCATGATAATTACGCGTTATGCCTGAAATTCTGGCTGGATGGTGTTAATCGTCAGGAGCTACTGCGTTTAATCCGCAAACAGGCGAAAGGCGATGAGCTGACGACAGACGAGCGCAAAAAGTATAAATACATGCGAGCGCGCTACAAGCATCTGCGCTTTGCGCAACGGCTGTATTTAAAGAAGCATCAGGCCGGATTTTTATTCGGCAAAACGACCGTTTTTTTGGGGCGTTTTCAGGACGGCTTTCGTAACGGTAAGAAAAATATTGTGTCGTATTACGGCAACCTGTTACGGGTTTATTTAAGCTCTCCGGTCTGGTCGTTGGTGAACTATTCATTACGCCATAGCCAGTTAGAAAGCGTAAGCGGTTTTATTGCCTATCGGCAAAAGCAAATGCATACCCTGAAAGAGATAATTGCCAAACCGCGACTAACTGGCAGGGAATTTCATGATGTGCGAAAAATCATCAGCCAGCAGGTTTCTTATTACGACACCCTAAGATCGCTTGATCCTGAAAATAAAGAGGCGTTACAGATTTCCCGCTTCCTCGCCGCCATTAATGGCCTGATGGGGGATAAACACGACGACATGGTGGCGGATGATATGGAAAACCGCCAGTCGTATGATGCACCGATGGCGCTGGATAGCGATATTCGTCAGCGCTTAGAACTGCTGATTTCGCGTTTTCCGCTATAACCGGAGCAATGATGTCATCTCGTTTGATTATTGCGCTGATTATCATGCTCTTAGCCCCGGGTGTGCAGGCGCACAATTTCGTCACTGGTAAAACAGTTACCCCTGTTTATATCCAGGAAGGCGGCGAGCTGCTTCTGAATAGCGACGACGAAATTCACTACCAAAAGTGGAACAGCACACAGTTGGCGGGAAAAGTCCGCATTATTCAGTATATCGCCGGGCGTAAGTCGGCGAAGAAAAAGAACTCACTGTTAATTAAAGCGGTTGAAGCGGCAAACTTTCCGCAGGATCGTTTTCAGCCCACCACCATTGTGAACACCGATGATGCCATCTTTGGTACCGGCTATTTTGTCGTTGGCAAAATCGAAAAAAATAAACGCCGCTATCCATGGGCGCAATTCGTTATTGACGGCAATGGACAGGGACGTGTTGCCTGGCACTTGCAGGAGCAGAGTTCAACCATTCTGGTGCTGAATAAATACGGGCAAATTCAGTGGGCAAAGGACGGCAGCCTGACGCCGGAAGAGGTAGATCATGTCATTGCGCTGGCGCAGAAACTGATCAATGAATAAAAAATTCAAAGGATTGAGGGCGTTAGCGAGATGAAGCTGGTTGAACACTACATCATGCGTGGTACGCGCCGTCTGGTGTTGATTATCGTCGGTTTTCTGATCTTTATTTTCGCCAGCTACTCCGCACAGCGTTATCTGACCGAAGCGGCAAATGGGACATTAGCTCTTGATGTTGTGCTGGATATCGTTTTCTACAAAGTGCTGATTGCACTGGAGATGTTGTTACCTGTTGGACTGTATGTGTCAGTTGGCGTGACGCTAGGGCAGATGTATACCGATTCGGAAATTACCGCTATTTCTGCGGCGGGGGGCAGTCCGGGACGCTTGTACAAAGCCGTTCTTTATCTGGCGATACCGCTAAGTATTTTTGTCACCCTTCTGTCGATGTATGGTCGTCCGTGGGCTTATGCGCAGATTTATCAACTGGAGCAACAGTCACAGTCGGAGCTGGATGTTCGCCAGTTGCGGGCAAAGAAATTTAACACTAACGATAACGGACGAATGATCCTTTCGCAGACGGTTGATCAGGATAATAATCGCCTGACTGACGCGCTGATTTATACTTCTACTGCCAATCGAACCCGCATTTTCCGCGCCCGTTCGGTTGATGTGGTTGACCCATCACCTGAGAAACCGACCGTTATGTTGCATAACGGGACCGCCTATCTTCTCGATCATCAGGGGCGTGACGACAACGAACAGATCTACCGTAATCTGCAATTACATCTGAATCCGCTGGATCAAAGCCCTAACGTCAAACGCAAAGCAAAATCGGTCACGGAGCTGGCGCGCTCCGCCTTTCCTGCCGATCATGCCGAACTGCAATGGCGACAAAGCCGTGGCCTGACAGCGTTGTTGATGGCGCTGCTGGCCATTTCATTAAGTCGGGTAAAACCGCGGCAAGGGCGATTTTCAACGTTATTGCCACTGACGTTGCTGTTTGTTGCCATTTTTTATGGCGGCGACGTCTGCCGTACGCTGGTGGCTAACGGCGCGATTCCCCTCATTCCTGGTTTGTGGTTAGTACCCGGACTCATGCTAATGGGCCTGCTGATGCTGGTCGCACGCGACTTCTCTTTGCTGCAGAAATTTTCCCGATGAATGTTTTCAGCCGCTATTTAATCCGTCATCTCTTTCTCGGTTTTGCCGCCGCCGCAGGGCTATTGCTGCCGCTTTTTACCACCTTCAACCTGATTAACGAACTGGATGATGTCAGCCCGGGCGGTTATCGCTGGACTCAGGCGGTGCTGGTGGTGCTGATGACCTTACCGCGCACACTGGTCGAACTTTCGCCGTTTATCGCCTTATTGGGAGGGATTGTCGGCCTGGGGCAACTATCGAAAAACAGTGAGCTTACCGCCATTCGCAGCACGGGGTTTTCTATCTTCCGTATTGCACTGGTGGCGCTGGTTGCCGGGATATTGTGGACTGTTTCGTTAGGCGCGATAGATGAGTGGGTGGCGTCGCCATTGCAGCAACAGGCGCTGCAAATCAAATCGACTGCCACTGCGTTGGGGGAGGACGATGACATTACCGGCAATATGCTGTGGGCCAGGCGTGGTAATGAATTTGTGACGGTGAAATCGCTGAACGAGCAGGGCCAGCCGGTGGGCGTGGAGATATTTCATTACCGCGACGATCTCTCGCTCGAATCCTACATTTATGCACGCAGTGCCACCATTGAAGACGACAAAACGTGGATCCTGCATGGTGTGAATCATAAAAAATGGCTGAATGGCAAAGAAACGCTGGAAACATTAGATAATCTTGCCTGGCAATCGGCCTTCACCAGTATGAATCTTGAAGAGTTATCAATGCCGGGCAATACTTTTTCTGTCCGTCAGCTTAATCATTACATCCATTATTTGCAGGAAACCGGGCAACCCAGCAGCGAATACCGCCTTGCACTGTGGGAAAAACTGGGGCAACCCATCCTGACCCTGGCGATGATTTTGCTGGCTGTGCCGTTTACCTTTAGTGCCCCGCGTTCGCCTGGGATGGGTAGCCGTCTCGCTGTAGGCGTCATCGTGGGCTTACTTACCTAGATCAGCTATCAAATCATGGTCAATCTGGGATTGCTATTTGCGTTGAGCGCACCTGTTACCGCGCTCGGTTTACCGATAGTGTTTGTGCTGGTGGCGTTGAGCCTGGTGTATTGGTATGACAGTCAACATTAAACCCGCCGTGGCGCAGCACCACAGCGGGCTCACATTACTGCTTCAGAGTAGCAAATGCCTGAATGATGGCATCGATTTGCTCACGACTGTGGGCAGCGTTTACGCTACAGCGCAGCAGCGTGATGCCTGCAGGCGCGGCAGGTGGCAGGATAAGATTCACATAAACGCCCAGCGAAATAAGCTCGCGCCAGATGCGTAAACCTTCCTCTTTCGAACCGATTATTACTGGCACTACCGGGCTAATATGTGAACTTAACTCATAACCCAGTTTTTGCAGACCGTCATACAGATGGTTGGCGTTATCCATCAGCTTTTGCCGCAGCTCTGGTTGTGAGGCAATGGTTCTTAACGACGAGCGCACGGTCGCAATGCAGGACGGAGAAGGAGAGGCGGTAAAAATATACGGGCGGCTGCCGTAGCGCAGCACTTCCATCGCTTCCGAACCGACAGCAAAACCGCCAATCGAGGCCAGACTTTTACTGAAGGTACCAACGATAATATCCACATCATCTTCAACGCCGACAGCTTCAGCCAGTCCACGCCCCGTTGCACCTAACACGCCAAACGAATGCGCTTCATCGACAATCAAATAACCACCGAGACGACGTTTGATATCAACAATTTCCGCCAGCGGCGCAACGTCACCGAGCATGCTGTAGATGCCCTCAACGATGATAATCGCCTCTTTCGCCCGTTCACCGAGGCGAACCATGCGCCGTTCCAGATCTTTAGCATCGTTATGGCGGAAACGAATAATTTCCGCGCCACCGAGAGAACAGGCGTCATAAATACTGGCGTGGCTGTCGGCATCCAGTAACACCACGGCGTTATGGTCGGCAAGTGCGCTGATGACGCCTAAATTAGCGGTATAACCGGTTGAAAAAACGATAGCGGTAGGGCGATTAAAAAACTCGGCGATCTCTTTCTCTAACGCCAGATGCGGCGCATAACTGCCGTTTGCCATACGAGAACCGGTGGTGCCGGTGCCTTGGGCCGCTAATGCTGCCTGACCTTCGGCGATGGCATCATGATTAAAGGTTAAACCGAGATAATTATTGGTCCCGGCCAGAATCACTTTTTTATTGCCGATCCGACCTTCGGTGGCGGAATACACTTCATCAATACAGGTGCCAAACGGTGTTAACCCGTTGTCACTAAATTGCAGTCGCTCGCCAGCAAGGCGCGCAAATTTATCGTATAGCCCCATTATTTATTCTCCAGCCATGGAAGTAGTGTTTCCATTAATTGCGCAGGGGTTTTGACATCCAGCAGAATATTAATAGGAATGGAAATATCGAATCTGTCTTCCAGCATCATTAAGAGATCCATCACTTTGATCGACTCCAGGCCAAGATCGTTGACGAGATCGCTGTCGGGCTTAATTTCCACACCGTTTTCGACCAAATCCTGTAAACAGGAAAGGATGTAATCCATTACTATTTCACGATTTACCATAGAAACGTTAACACACCTTTAAACAAGACAATCAAAATAGCCCGTTGCGTAATGCGTGTTCCAGGCTAATCCCGGGAAACCAATTAATATCTTCAGAAATACGGTTATTATTTGCCGACCAGTCGGCGTGGGTTAATTCACGGATTTTCGAGCGGGTCAGCATAGGTTCTTTACCTGCCAGGCGACTCAACGCGGTACTGATATCCGCAAGGCAGGTGAGTACCGACAGAGGAATACCAACCATTCGAACGGAACCGCAACGGGCGTCGGCGGCAAGCTGTCTTACGCGTTGCCAGTCATAGCCGCCGGCGACGCCATCGCATAATTCATAGGTTTGCGTCTGTACAGTTTCGGCGCTTAACCACTGCCCCACGGCTTGCGCGAAATCGGTGACGTGAAGAAAAGAGAGCTGTGTCTCTGGCGTGCCAAGTCGTGGCAGCAGGCCGCGCAGCATCCAGTCAAACAGCGGTTTTAACTCTTTATCGCCGGGACCATACACGGCTGTCGGGCGAAAAACGCCCAGCGTAATTTCATCAGCCATTGCAGTCAGCCGTTGTTCGGCGACGTGTTTGGAATTTGCGTACCAGGAGAGTTCGGGATGGCGCGCCGCCAGCGAAGAGATAAACAGAAAACGTTGGCAAAAGCCGCTCTCTTTTGCCGCTTGCATCAGTCGCAGGCTGCCGTCAACGTTACAGCGGGTAAAAATCTCTTCTTTGTGCCCGCGCACTTGCCCGGCGCAATGGACCACCGCGCTGGCTCCGGCAACCAGTTCGCTAAGTGAATGAGTATCTTCCAGCGAACCGCGCACCCAGATGAGATTATCATTGACGTGAGCGCGGGCAGTACGCGTCAATGCGCGAACGTGAAAGCCGCGGGCGAGCAGGTTATCGATAATATATTTACCGATAAACCCGGTAGCGCCCGTCACCGCGACAGTTTGATTCATGCCAGGGATTCCTGCACATGAAGGCTTGCAGCATAAGCCTTCTGATAACGTTTTTTCGCTTCCGCACGGGCAGGCTTGCCGGAGGACGTTCGGGGAATACTGTGGGGCGGCAACAGATCGATAGCCGCGGTCACGCCAAATTCGCTTTGGATCCGTGCTGCCAGCGCGTGGATAAGCTGCCCGCGCGTGGATAAGCTGCCCGCGACGTTCTTCATCGCTGATCCGACACTGGATCTGCAAAATGATTTTTTCCTGGGCGGTAACAAAAGCAATCGCATCGCCAGAATGAATTTCCGGTTCCTGTTCCGCAATGTATTCAATATCCTGCGGCCAGATATTACGGCCACGAATAATAATCAGATCTTTAATGCGTCCGGTGACATACAGATAACCGTCCAGCAGATAACCGAGGTCGCCGGTGTCTAACCAGCCCGTCGCGGCAATCTCGTCTTGTGAAATCTGGTCGCCAAAGTAACCGCTCATCAGGCTAGGGCCGGAGATGCAAATATGGCCTACCACACGTTCCGCGACAGGTATACCTGCTTCATTGCGGATTTCAATGCCATGTTCCGGCAACGCTTTACCGCAGTTGACGAAAGTCGATACGGCGCGTGTTTCAGCATCCGGCGCGACGGCTTTGCCCTGATATTCAAGGATGTCGCGATCCACTTCGTTAACCACAACCCCGGAAGCTTCATCAGAGAAGCTGACAGCCAGCGCATTTTCTGCCAGTCCGTAGCACGGCATGAAAGTTTTATCGTCAAAGTTGACCTGACGGAAACATTCAGCGAATTGATGGAGTTGTTCTGCGGAGATGGGTTCTGCGCCAATACCAGCGACGCGCCAGCAGGAAAGATCCAGTTCAGCGAGATCTTTTTCATTCACGCGGCGCTGGCACAATTCATAGCCAAACGGCGGCGCAACGGAAACGGTGCCGCGATTTTTACTGATCAATTTAAGCCATTGCAGAGGACGCATGGCAAAATCCTGAGTGCGCAAATAATCTACTGAAAGCTGCGTGGCGACGGGGGTCAGGAGAAAGCCGACCAGTCCCATATCATGGTAGAAAGGCAGCCAGGAGACGCAGCGGTCGCCAGGGCGTAATTTAATGCCATCGTGGCTTATAGCACGTAGATTAGCCATCACTTCGCGATGGGTGATAATGACGCCACGGGGAAAACGGGTGCTGCCGGAGGTGTACTGGAGGTAGGCGATATCGTTCGGAACTGGACGCTGGAGCGCAACATCGGCTTCCGGTAATGCCTTAAACCAGGCGTGGCTTAAAACATGTAATTCGGGGTTGTTGTTATGCGTCGCGGCATTGACCAGCGGTAACCACTCATCACCAGTGATAATGGCTGCGGGCTGGCAACTTGCCAGTAAACCCTGCAGTTTGGCGCTCCAGGAATCCCGCTGACCGACGCCCATTGGAATCGCCAACGGGACGGCGACTAAGCCGGCATACTGGCAGGAAAAAAAAGCCTCTACAAACCCGCTACTCGTTTCGGCAATCAGCGCCACGCGATCGCCTTTTTTCAGGTTCAGCGATAACAACCGCTTCGCACCAGCTTCGGCACGCGCTTTTAACGTCTGATATTCCAGTTGATCTTCAAGTTGGCAACGTCTGTCATAAAAATTCATTCCGGCGCTACTCAGAGCGGCGTAGTCCAAAGCATCAACCAGCGTTGGAAAATCGGCATAGCGCATAGGTAGGGAATGCGTAAAGATTTTATTAGACATATACACCACGAAAAAATTGGATATCAAAAATAAAATGACAATAATGCGGTGGATTATATAGGCATAAAAGATAAATGAGATAGTATTTTCATCAGTGTGAAAATGAACATTGATTTAAATAATGAGTTTGAGTTTTTTTGTTTTTATTGTGAATGATATTTAATTTATGAATATATTAAGAAGAAGCCTTGTCCGGTCGCCTTAAATCGACAAAAGGCATTGAGGTGCTTCTGTGTAGTCTCTGATCTTATCTTAATTATTAATAAATACTATTTATTCTTTGTTTGTATTCATTGGGTTGATTATTAAGGTGCCGTTCGTTGCTGTTGCAACCTGTTTGTCACCGTTAATTATTTGTTACCCACAGAACTATGGAATGCGATCTGCTGATGATTAAAATTGAAAAAGTAATTAATAAAAATGACCTTAAGGCATTTATCGCTTTTCCGTCATCACTTTATCCCGACGATCCAAACTGGATACCCCCTTTATTCATTGAACGCAACGAGCATTTGTCTGCGAAAAATCCGGGGACGGACCATATCATCTGGCAGGCGTGGGTGGCAAAAAAAGCGGGGCAGATAGTTGGGCGTATTACCGCGCAAATAGATACCTTGCACCGCGAGCGTTACGGTGAAGATACCGGTCATTTCGGCATGATTGACGCCATTGATGATCCGCAGGTTTTTGCCGCGTTGTTTGGCGCAGCGGAAGCGTGGTTGAAGTCACAAGGAGCAAGTAAGATCAGCGGGCCTTTCAGCCTGAATATCAATCAGGAAAGCGGATTACTGATTGAAGGTTTCGATACACCACCCTGTGCGATGATGCCGCACGGTAAACCGTGGTATGCCGCGCATATTGAACAATTGGGTTATCACAAAGGCATTGATTTACTGGCGTGGTGGATGCAGCGAACCGATCTCACTTTCTCTCCGGCGCTAAAAAAACTGATGGATCAGGTGCGTAAGAAGGTGACCATTCGCTGCATCAATCGCCAGCGGTTTGCCGAAGAGATGCAGATCCTGCGTGAGATTTTCAACTCTGGCTGGCAGCAAAACTGGGGATTTGTGCCGTTTACCGAACATGAATTCGCGACCATGGGCGATCAACTTAAATATCTGGTGCCGGACGATATGATCTACATCGCTGAGATTGATTCTGCACCCTGCGCGTTTATTGTCGGCTTGCCAAACATCAACGAGGCGATTGCCGATCTGAACGGATCGCTCTTTCCCTTCGGCTGGGCAAAATTGCTGTGGCGTTTAAAAGTCAGCGGTGTGCGAACTGCGCGAGTACCGCTGATGGGCGTGCGGGACGAGTATCAGTTTAGCCGCATCGGCCCGGTGATTGCGCTGTTATTGATTGAAGCCTTACGCGATCCGTTTGCCCGCCGGAAGATCGATGCGCTGGAAATGTCATGGATCCTCGAAACCAATACAGGCATGAATAACATGCTGGAACGCATTGGGGCGGAGCCGTACAAGCGTTACCGATTGTATGAAAAGCAGATTTAATACCAGCTAACTCTGGTTCATCTCCAGCGGCACCGCCGAGCGAATCAAATGGTGGCCTTCCAGCTCGATATCGTGGAGATTCTTTTTCACGGTCCGCACATGATCGCGTGCTGCGCGCTGGGCGACGTGCGGCAGCCGCTGCAACACCGCGTTGTAGATCCGCGCATGCTGGCGATCGATCTGCTTTTTTTGCTGTGGTCGATGGTAGAGATTATTTACGCTGGCAAACACTGAATTAAACATCAGGTCGGTCAATGATTGCAGTGTAAACACCAACACCTGATTGTGAGAAGCCTGACAAATGGCGAGATGGAAAGCGTGATCCAACTGCGCATGTTCGATCAGCGAAATCTCTTTGTTGTTCTCACTGGCGGCGAGCATTTTTTCATAACAGCGGGTTATCACAACAAAATCAGCCTGCGTTCCCAGCGTTGCCGCCAGCCTTGCCGATTCGCCCTCCAGCAATGCGCGAACGTCGAGCAGATCATACAGCGTTCGCGGCTGCGTGCTGAACAGATGAATTAGCGGGCTGGTGTCCTGCACCCGATTAAGCCGTGCGACACGAGAATCGCGACCCTGCGCCGTTTCAATAATCCCGCGCCCGCGCAGCACGGTCAGCCCTTCACGCAGTGCGGAGCGTGAGAAGCCGAGCTTTTCACACAGTCGACGTTCCGAGGGAAGCGGCTGACCGACCTTCAGTACGCCGTCGATAATTAACCGTTCGATACTCTCTGCAACCACTTCGCAAATAGGGCGACGTTCATCTTTCATTCCCGGACCTCGTGCACAGGTAGGACCAATTTTTCTGTTCTTGACTCGCAAAACACGCACATCACGTAAGTGATTATGTTACATCAATTTAACATTAAATTAACCAAGACAAGGTCACAGAGCTGGAAAAAAAATGGTCTGACCGGTAGCTAAAGAGATAGACGAAAACGAAAAGCCCGCTTAATAACTGTTCACAGAAGCAGCGCGCAAAAATCAGCTGCCACACAACACAACAAAGCGAAGCCTACTCATGAGCATCTTGTACGAAGAGCGTCTTGATGGCGCTTTACCCGATGTCGACCGCACATCGGTACTGATGGCACTGCGTGAGCATGTCCCTGGACTTGAGATCCTGCATACCGATGAGGAGATCATTCCTTACGAGTGTGACGGGTTGAGCGCGTATCGCACGCGTCCATTACTGGTTGTTCTGCCTAAGCAAATGGAACAGGTGACAGCGATTCTGGCTGTTTGTCACCGCCTGCGTGTGCCGGTGGTGACCCGTGGTGCAGGCACCGGGCTTTCTGGTGGCGCGCTGCCGCTGGAAAAAGGTGTGTTGTTGGTGATGGCGCGCTTTAAAGAGATCCTCGACATTAACCCCGTTGGTCGCCGCGCGCGCGTGCAGCCGGGCGTGCGTAACCTGGCGATCTCCCAGGCCGTTGCGCCGCATAATCTCTATTACGCGCCGGATCCTTCCTCACAAATCGCCTGTTCAATTGGCGGCAATGTGGCGGAAAATGCCGGTGGCGTCCACTGCCTGAAATATGGTTTGACCGTACATAACCTGCTGAAAATTGAAGTGCAAACGCTGGACGGCGAGGCGCTGACGTTGGGATCGGATGCGCTGGATTCGCCTGGTTTTGATCTGCTGGCGCTGTTCACCGGATCGGAAGGTATGCTCGGCGTGACCACCGAAGTGACTGTAAAACTGCTGCCGAAGCCGCCCGTGGCTCGGGTTCTGTTAGCCAGCTTTGACTCGGTAGAAAAAGCCGGACTTGCGGTTGGTGACATCATCGCCAATGGCATTATCCCCGGCGGGCTGGAGATGATGGATAACCTGTCGATCCGCGCAGCGGAAGATTTTATTCATGCCGGTTATCCCGTCGACGCCGAAGCGATTTTGTTATGCGAGCTGGACGGCGTGGAGTCTGACGTACAGGAAGACTGCGAGCGGGTTAACGACATCTTGTTGAAAGCGGGCGCGACTGACGTCCGTCTGGCACAGGACGAAGCAGAGCGCGTACGTTTCTGGGCCGGTCGCAAAAATGCGTTCCCGGCGGTAGGACGTATCTCCCCGGATTACTACTGCATGGATGGCACCATCCCGCGCCGCGCCCTGCCTGGCGTACTGGAAGGCATTGCCCGTTTATCGCAGCAATATGATTTACGCGTTGCCAACGTCTTTCATGCCGGAGACGGCAACATGCACCCGTTAATCCTTTTCGATGCCAACGAACCCGGTGAATTTGCCCGCGCGGAAGAGCTGGGCGGGAAGATCCTCGAACTCTGCGTTGAAGTTGGCGGCAGCATCAGTGGGGAACATGGCATCGGGCGCGAAAAAATCAATCAAATGTGCGCCCAGTTCAACAGCGATGAAATCACGACCTTCCATGCGGTCAAGGCGGCGTTTGATCCCGATGGTTTGCTGAACCCTGGGAAAAACATTCCCACGCTACACCGCTGTGCTGAATTTGGTGCCATGCATGTGCATCACGGTCATTTACCTTTCCCTGAACTGGAGCGTTTCTGATGCTACGCGAGTGTGATTACAGCCAGGCGCTGCTGGAGCAGGTGAATCAGGCGATTAGCGATAAAACGCCGCTGGTGATTCAGGGCAGCAATAGCAAAGCCTTTTTAGGTCGTCCTGTCACCGGGCAAACGCTGGATGTGCGTTGTCATCGCGGCATTGTTAATTACGACCCGACCGAGCTGGTGATAACCGCTCGTGCCGGAACGCCGCTGGTGGCGATTGAAGCGGCGCTGGAGAGCGCCGGGCAAATGCTCCCCTGCGAGCCACCACATTATGGTGAAGAAGCTACCTGGGGCGGGATGATCGCCTGCGGGCTGGCGGGGCCGCGTCGCCCGTGGAGCGGTTCGGTCCGCGATTTTGTCCTCGGCACGCGCATCATTACCGGCACTGGAAAACATCTGCGTTTTGGTGGCGAAGTGATGAAAAACGTTGCCGGATACGATCTCTCACGGTTAATGGCCGGAAGCTACGGTTGTCTGGGTGTGCTCACTGAAATCTCGATGAAAGTGTTACCGCGACCACGCGCCACCCTGAGTCTGCGTCGGGAAATCAGCCTGCAAGAAGCCATGAATGAAATCGCCCAGTGGCAACTCCAGCCATTACCCATTAGTGGCTTATGTTACTTCGACAATGCGTTGTGGATCCGCCTTGAGGGCGGCGAAGGATCGGTAAAAGCAGCGCGTGAACTGCTGGGTGGCGAAGAGGTTGCGGGTCAGTTCTGGCAGAAATTGCGTGAACAACAACTGCCGTTCTTCTCGTTACCAGGTACCTTATGGCGCATTTCCTTACCCTGCGATGCGCCGATGATGGATTTACCCGGCGAGCAACTGATCGACTGGGGCGGGGCGTTACGCTGGCTGAAATCGACAGCCGAGGACAATCAAATCCATCGCATCGCCCGCAACGCTGGCGGTCATGCGACCCGCTTTAGTGCCGGAGATGGTGGTTTTGCCCCGCTACCGGCTCCTTTATTCCGCTATCACCAGCAGCTTAAACAGCAGCTCGACCCTTGCGGCGTGTTTAACCCCGGTCGCATGTACGCGGAACTTTGAGGAGCAGGCTATGCAAACCCGATTAACCGAAGATATGCGGCAGAACGCGCGGGCGCTGGAAGCCGACAGCATCCTGCGTGCCTGTGTTCACTGCGGATTTTGTACCGCAACCTGCCCAACCTATCAGCTCCTGGGCGATGAACTGGACGGGCCGCGCGGGCGCATCTATCTGATTAAACAGGTGCTGGAAGGTAACGAAGTCACGCTTAAAACACAGGAGCATCTCGATCGCTGTCTCACTTGCCGCAATTGTGAAACGACCTGTCCTTCTGGTGTGCGCTATCACAATTTGCTGGATATCGGGCGTGATATTGTCGAGCAGAAAGTGAAACGCCCACTGCCGGAGCGAATGCTGCGCGAAGGATTGCGCCAGGTAGTGCCGCGTCCGGCGGTCTTCCGTGCGCTGACGCAGGTAGGGCTGGTGCTGCGACCGTTTTTACCGGAACAGGTCAGAGCAAAACTGCCTGCTGAAACCGTGAAAGCTAAACCGCGTCCACCGCTGCGCCATAAGCGTCGGGTTTTAATGCTGGAAGGCTGCGCCCAGCCTACGCTTTCGCCCAACACCAACGCGGCAACTGCGCGAGTGCTGGATCGTCTGGGGATCAGCGTCATGCCAGCTAACGAAGCAGGCTGTTGTGGCGCGGTGGACTATCATCTTAATGCGCAAGAGAAAGGGTTAGCGCGGGCGCGCAATAATATTGATGCCTGGTGGCCCGCGATTGAAGCAGGTGCCGAGGCAATTTTGCAAACCGCCAGCGGTTGCGGCGCGTTCGTTAAAGAGTATGGGCAGATGCTGAAAAACGATGCGTTGTATGCCGATAAAGCGCGTCAGGTCAGTGAACTGGCGGTCGATTTAGTCGAACTTCTGCGCAAGGAACCGCTGGAAAAACTGGCAATTCGCGGCGATAAAAAACTGGCCTTCCACTGCCCGTGTACCCTGCAACATGCGCAAAAGCTGAACGGCGAAGTGGAAAAAGTGTTACTTCGTCTTGGATTTACCTTAACGGACGTTCCCGACAGCCATCTGTGCTGCGGTTCAGCGGGAACATATGCGTTAACGCATCCCGATCTGGCACGCCAGCTGCGGGATAACAAAATGAATGCGCTGGAAAGCGGCAAACCGGAAATGATCGTCACCGCCAACATTGGTTGCCAGACGCATCTGGCGAGCGCCGGTCGTACCTCTGTGCGTCACTGGATTGAAATTGTAGAACAAGCCCTTGATAAGGAATAACAAAATGAAAACTAAAGTCATTCTTAGCCAGCAAATGGCGAGTGCAATTATTGCCGCAGGTCAGGAAGAGGCGCAGAAAAATAACTGGTCTGTTTCCATTGCTGTTGCCGATGACGGCGGTCATCTGCTGGCGTTAAGTCGCATGGATGATTGCGCGCCAATTGCGGCTTACATCTCCCAGGAGAAAGCGCGTACCGCCGCGCTGGGACGTCGTGAAACTAAGGGCTATGAAGAGATGGTGAACAACGGACGTACCGCGTTCGTGACTGCGCCGTTACTGACGTCGCTGGAAGGCGGCGTACCGGTTGTTGTGGATGGGCAAATTATTGGTGCCGTGGGCGTTTCTGGTTTAACCGGAGCACAGGATGCGCAGGTCGCGAAAGCGGCAGCAGCGGTGTTGGCGAAATAAGCGAAAACGAGGAGATAAATAATGAGTGAAACCATAACCCAAGGCCTTTTACGCATTGACGCCGACTTTAAACGTTTTGTGGATGAAGAAGTTTTGCCGGGCGTAGAACTGGATGCTGCCGCGTTCTGGCGCAATGTTGATGAGATTGTTCACGATCTGGCACCAGAAAATCGTCAGTTGCTGGCAGAACGCGATCGCATTCAGGCAGCGCTTGATGAGTGGCATCGCAGCAATCCGGGGCCGGTAAAAGATAAAGCGGCCTATAAATCTTTCCTGTGTGAACTGGGCTACCTGGTGCCGCAACCGGAGCGCGTGACGGTGGAAACCACGGGCATTGACAGCGAAATCACCAGCCAGGCGGGGCCACAGCTGGTGGTTCCGGCAATGAATGCCCGCTACGCGCTGAACGCGGCGAACGCGCGCTGGGGCTCACTGTACGATGCGTTATACGGCAGCGACATCATCCCGCAGGAAGGGGCGATGGTCAGCGGCTACGATCCGCAGCGCGGTGAGCAGGTTATCGCCTGGGTTCGGCGTTTCCTCGATGAATCTCTACCGCTGGAAAACGGCAGCTATCAGGATGTGGTGGCGTTTAAGGTGGTTGATAAACAATTACGCATCCAGTTGAAAAATGGTAAAGAAACCACGTTACGCACCCCGGCGCAGTTTATCGGTTACCGTGGCAATGCCGCTGCGCCGTCCTGCATTTTGCTGAAAAATAACGGCCTGCATATTGAGCTGCAAATCGATGCCAACGGGCGGATTGGCAAAGACGATCCGGCGCATATCAACGATGTTATCGTCGAAGCGGCCATCAGTACCATTCTCGACTGCGAAGATTCGGTCGCGGCGGTTGATGCGGAAGATAAAATCCTGCTGTACCGCAACCTGCTGGGCCTGATGCAGGGGACTCTGCAAGAGAAAATGGAGAAAAACGGTCGGCAAATCGTGCGTAAACTGAATGACGATCGTCAGTACACCGCCGCCGATGGCTCTGAAATTTCTCTGCACGGACGCTCGTTGCTGTTTATCCGCAACGTGGGGCATTTGATGACCATTCCTGTGATTTGGGACAGCGAAGGCAATGAAATCCCGGAAGGCATTCTTGATGGCGTCATGACTAGCGCGATTGCCCTCTATGATTTAAAAGTGCAGAAAAACTCGCGCACTGGCAGCGTCTATATTGTGAAACCGAAAATGCACGGTCCGCAGGAAGTGGCGTTCGCCAACAAACTGTTTACCCGCATTGAGACAATGCTCGGTATGGCACCGAATACCCTGAAAATGGGCATTATGGATGAAGAACGTCGGACCTCGCTGAACTTGCGTAGCTGTATCGCTCAGGCGCGCAACCGCGTGGCGTTCATCAATACCGGTTTCCTCGACCGTACCGGCGATGAAATGCATTCGGTGATGGAAGCTGGCCCGATGCTGCGTAAAAACCAGATGAAATCGACGCCGTGGATCAAAGCCTACGAGCGTAATAACGTGCTTTCCGGTCTGTTCTGTGGGCTGCGCGGTAAAGCGCAAATTGGTAAAGGCATGTGGGCAATGCCGGACCTGATGGCAGACATGTACAGCCAGAAGGGCGACCAACTGCGTGCCGGGGCAAACACAGCCTGGGTTCCGTCACCAACCGCTGCTACGCTCCATGCGCTGCACTACCACCAAACCAACGTACAGAGCGTGCAGGCCAACATTGCCCAGAGCGAGTTCAATGCTGAATTTGAACCGTTGCTGGACGATCTGCTGACTATTCCGGTGGCTGAAAACGCTAACTGGTCGGTGGAAGAGATCCAACAAGAGCTGGATAACAACGTGCAGGGGATTCTGGGGTACGTGGTGCGTTGGGTGGAGCAGGGGATTGGTTGTTCAAAAGTGCCGGATATTCACAACGTGGCGCTGATGGAAGACCGCGCAACGCTGCGTATCTCCAGCCAGCATATCGCCAACTGGTTACGTCACGGTATTCTGACCAAAGAACAGGTGCAGGCGTCGCTGGAGAATATGGCGAAAGTGGTTGATCAGCAAAACGCTGGCGATCCGGCTTATCGTCCGATGGCGGGGAATTTCGCTAACTCGTGTGCTTTTAAAGCTGCCAGCGATTTAATCTTCCTCGGCGTGAAACAGCCAAACGGCTATACCGAACCGTTATTACACGCCTGGCGTTTACGCGAAAAAGAAAGTCATTAATAGCGTCAAAAAAGCCCCGGCAAGTTTTATTGTCGGGGCTATGATAGTAACTGCGGTAGTACATTTATCCCGGAAATAACCGGAGCGATTATCAGGGTTTAACAATATTAAATACCCGTAGCGCATTACTAGCGGGCCTAAAACAACAATATGGACATCTTAACGATATTCTGCGCCTGCGTGTGCGGAACAGAAACACTTACCCGATATACTTGTTATGCCAGAGGTAGCAATTGCGTTAGCAGCGTACTGTTGCTGTAAAGTATAACGCCTATATTTTACAGTTCAGTCCTCTTTTGCTTATTACAACCTTAAGTATATCAAGCATATAAAGATAATAAGAGACTGAACAATATGGTTACCTGGACCCAAATGTATATGCCGATGGGAGGACTGGGGCTATCCGCTCTGGTCGCCCTGATCCCGATAATATTCTTCTTCGTTGCACTCGCGGTATTACGTCTGAAAGGACATGTCGCCGGAGCAATAACCCTTATATTATCTATCCTGATTGCAATATTCGCCTTTAAAATGCCGATTGATATGGCATTTGCTGCTGCGGGCTATGGCTTTATTTATGGATTATGGCCTATTGCGTGGATTATTGTTGCGGCGGTGTTCCTCTATAAATTAACCGTTGCCAGCGGTCAGTTCGATATTATCCGCAGCTCGGTTATCTCCATCACTGACGATCAGCGTTTGCAGGTGTTACTGATTGGTTTCTCCTTTGGCGCGCTGCTGGAAGGGGCGGCTGGCTTTGGTGCGCCGGTGGCGATTACCGGTGCGCTGCTGGTGGGCCTGGGCTTCAAACCGTTATACGCGGCGGGGCTGTGTCTGATTGCCAATACTGCGCCGGTGGCGTTTGGTGCGTTGGGCGTGCCGATTCTGGTCGCCGGTCAGGTAACGGGAATCGATCCGTTCCACATTGGCGCAATGGCGGGACGTCAGTTACCGTTCCTGTCGGTTCTTGTGCCGTTCTGGCTGGTAGCAATGATGGACGGCTGGAAAGGGGTGAAAGAGACGTGGCCAGCGGCGCTGGTTGCTGGGGGAAGCTTCGCTGTCACGCAGTTCTTTACCTCTAACTATATTGGTCCGGAACTGCCGGATATTACTTCGGCGCTGGTGAGTATCGTCTCACTCGCTTTATTCCTTAAAGTCTGGCGGCCGAAAAATACCGAAACGGCAATCAGCATGGGACAATCCGCAGGTGCGATGGTGGTGAATAAACCATCTTCTGGCGGTCCCGTGCCTTCAGAATATAGTCTGGGGCAAATCATTCGTGCGTGGTCACCGTTTTTAATCTTAACGGTGCTGGTCACCATCTGGACGATGAAGCCATTTAAAGCGTTATTTGCTCCGGGCGGCGCGTTTTATTCGCTGGTGATTAATTTCCAGATCCCTCATTTGCATCAACAAGTGTTGAAAGCGGCACCCATTGTCGCCCAGCCAACGCCAATGGATGCGGTATTTAAATTCGACCCTCTCTCTGCTGGCGGCACCGCTATTTTTATTGCAGCGATTATCTCTATCTTCATCCTCGGCGTGGGGATCAAGAAAGGTATTGGCGTCTTTGCCGAAACGCTAATTAGCCTGAAGTGGCCGATACTGTCGATTGGCATGGTGCTGGCGTTCGCCTTCGTCACCAACTATTCCGGTATGTCCACCACGCTGGCGCTGGTACTGGCAGGTACAGGCGTGATGTTCCCGTTCTTTTCGCCATTCCTCGGCTGGCTGGGGGTATTCCTTACCGGCTCGGACACTTCCTCTAACGCCCTGTTTGGTTCACTGCAATCGACCACGGCGCAGCAAATCAACGTCTCCGACACCCTGCTGGTGGCAGCAAATACCAGCGGCGGCGTAACTGGCAAGATGATCTCCCCGCAATCTATCGCCGTGGCCTGCGCCGCGACGGGCATGGTGGGCCGAGAATCTGAACTGTTCCGCTACACCGTGAAGCACAGTCTGATTTTTGCCAGCGTTATCGGCATTATCACGCTGTTGCAGGCGTATGTGTTTACCGGGATGTTAGTTTCGTAAGTCAATAATGCCGGATGATCGTTAATATCATCCGGCTACATTTACATTATTCTGTCTTATTAATTGAAAATTATTTCCCTCTTTATTATCCATGCAGCAATAATGTTTTGCGTTCAGATAACCTGCTAAATAATTAAGAACGTGAGAATATCTATTTTTTTTATCACGCAAAACAAGTTTGTACTAATTATGTTCGCTTGATGAGCAAACACCGTGCTATCTGTTGCTTTTGCAATCGCAATCGTTAAAACTATCAACAACTTGGGATAGTTACATTGTGAATAATTGTTACTTTTTTGTTTGTTGAATCTTTTTATAAATACCCCGTCTGACATCGAATAGGGGATATTCTTATAAATTTCACCTGTTTCGTTATCAATAATGCAGTTTTTTAAGAATGGAGGAAGTTATTAGAGAAGATAAAGCATAAAACTATTTCTCCCAGTTACGAATTTTTTAACATTGTTTTGTCACTTGCGTTATTAATGAATAAGAAATTTAAATATAAGAAATCGCTTTTAGCGGCTATTTTGAGCGCAACCCTGTTAGCCGGTTGTGATGGCGGTGGTTCCGGATCTTCCTCCGATACGCCGCCTGTAGATTCTGGAACAGGGTCTTTGCCGGAAGTGAAACCTGATCCAACACCAAACCCGGAGCCGACGCCTGAGCCAACGCCGGACCCAGAACCTACGCCGGAACCGATACCTGATCCTGAGCCAACACCAGAACCGGAGCCAGAACCTGTTCCTACGAAAACGGGTTATCTGACCCTGGGCGGAAGCCAGCGGGTAACTGGTGCTACCTGTAATGGTGAATCCAGCGATGGCTTTACATTTACACCTGGTGAGGACGTTACTTGCGTGGCGGGTAACACGACAATTGCCACCTTCAACACTCAGTCAGAAGCTGCGCGTAGCCTGCGTGCGGTTGAAAAAGTGTCGTTTAGTCTTGAGGACGCGCAAGAACTGGCGGCTTCCGACAATAAGAAAAGCAATGCGGTTTCGCTGGTAACGTCCAGTAACAGCTGTCCGGCGGATACAGAACAGGTTTGCCTGACGTTCTCCTCTGTGATCGAGAGTAAACGTTTCGACTCGCTGTATAAGCAAATCGATCTGGCACCGGAAGAGTTCAAAAAGCTGGTCAATGAAGAGGTGGAAAACAATGCCGCGACCGATAAAGCGCCATCCACTCATACTTCACCGGTCGTGCCTGTCACCACGCCGGGAACAAAACCGGATCTGAACGCCTCCTTCGTGTCGGCTAACGCGGAACAGTTTTATCAGTATCAACCTACGGAAATCATTCTCTCCGAAGGCCGACTGGTAGATAGCCAGGGATATGGTGTTGCTGGCGTCAACTACTACACCAATTCAGGCCGTGGCGTGACAGGGGAAAATGGTGAATTTTCCTTTAGCTGGGGCGAAACCATCTCCTTTGGTATCGATACCTTTGAACTGGGTTCAGTGCGCGGCAATAAGTCGACCATTGCGCTGACTGAACTGGGTGATGAAGTTCGCGGGGCGAATATTGATCAGCTTATTCATCGCTATTCGACGACCGGGCAAAATAATACCCGTGTTGTTCCGGACGATGTACGCAAGGTCTTTGCCGAATATCCCAACGTGATCAACGAGATTATCAATCTCTCGTTATCCAACGGTGCGACGCTGGATGAAGGTGAGCAAGTTGTTAATCTGCCAAACGAATTTATTGAGCAGTTTAAGACGGGTCAAGCCAAAGAGATCGATACCGCGATTTGTGCGAAAACCGACGGTTGTAACGAGGCTCGCTGGTTCTCGCTGACGACGCGCAATGTTAATGACGGCCAGATTCAGGGCGTTATTAACAAGCTGTGGGGTGTGGATACAAGTTACAAATCTGTCAGCAAGTTCCATGTATTCCATGACTCTACCAACTTCTATGGCAGCACCGGTAATGCGCGCGGTCAGGCGGTGGTGAATATCTCCAACGCGGCATTCCCGATTCTGATGGCGCGTAATGATAAAAACTACTGGCTGGCCTTCGGCGAAAAACGCGCCTGGGATAAAAATGAGCTGGCGTACATTACGGAAGCGCCTTCCATTGTGCGCCCGGAAAACGTGACTCGCGAAACTGCCACCTTCAACCTGCCGTTTATCTCGCTGGGGCAAGTCGGCAAAGGTAAGCTGATGGTTATCGGTAACCCGCACTACAACAGCATTCTGCGCTGTCCGAACGGTTACAGCTGGGAAGGCGGTGTTGATAAAAACGGTCAGTGTACGCGTAACAGTGATTCTAATGATATGAAGCACTTTATGCAGAACGTGTTGCGCTATCTGTCCAACGATAAATGGACGCCGGACGCGAAAGCCAGCATGACCGTAGGCACCAACCTGGATACTGTCTATTTCAAACGTCATGGTCAGGTTACAGGAAACAGTGCTGAGTTCGGCTTCCATCCGGATTTTGCGGGTATCTCCGTTGAGCATTTAAGTAGCTATGGCGATCTCGATCCGCAGAAAATGCCGCTGCTGATCCTTAACGGCTTTGAGTATGTGACTCAGGTGGGGGGCGATCCCTATGCAGTGCCTCTGCGTGCAGATACCAGCAAACCGAAGCTGACCCAGCAGGATGTGACCGATTTGATCGCCTATATGAACAAAGGTGGCTCGGTGCTGATCATGGAAAACGTGATGAGCAATCTTAAGGAAGAGAGCGCGTCTGGCTTTGTGCGTCTGCTGGATGCCGCAGGCCTGTCAATGGCACTGAACAAGTCGGTGGTGAATAACGATCCGCAGGGTTATCCAGACCGCGTGCGCCAGCGTCGAGCGACTGGCATTTGGGTTTATGAACGTTATCCGGTTGTGGAGGGTGAGCTGCCGTACACCATTGATTCCAAAACAGGAAAAGTTACCTGGAAATATCAGATTGATAACAAGCCTGATAAGAAACCGAAACTGGAAGTAGCCAGCTGGCAAGAAGAGGTTGATGGTAAACAGGTAACTCAATTCGCCTTTATCGATGAAGCCGACCACAAAACGACTGAATCTCTGGATGCTGCGAAGAAGAAAATTCTGGAAAAATTCAAGGGATTAGAGGAGTGTAAGGACTCGACATATCACTACGAAATCAACTGCCTGGAATACCGTCCTGGCACGAACGTTCCGGTTACTGGTGGCATGTATGTTCCGCGCTATACGCAACTGAATCTCAGCGCCGACACTGCAAAAGCGATGGTGCAGGCGGCGGATTTAGGCACCAACATTCAGCGTCTGTATCAGCATGAGCTCTACTTCCGGACCAATGGTCGCAAAGGTGAGCGTCTGAGCAGCGTCGATCTGGAACGTCTGTACCAGAACATGTCGGTCTGGCTGTGGAATGAAATTGAATACAGCTATGACAGCAGCAAGGAAGACGAGCTGGGCTTTAAAACGTTCACCGAGTTCCTGAACTGCTACGCCAACGATGCCTATACTGGCGGCACGCAGTGTTCTGATGAGCTGAAAAAATCGCTGGTCGATAACAACATGATCTACGGCGAGAAGAGCGTTAATAAAGCGGGCATGATGAACCCCAGCTATCCGCTCAACTATATGGAAAAACCGCTGACGCGCCTGATGCTGGGTCGTTCCTGGTGGGATCTGAACATCAAAGTTGATGTCGAGAAGTATCCGGGAGCGGTATCGGCAGAAGGTGAGAAGGTTACTGAAACCATCAGCCTGTACTCGAATCCGACCAAATGGTTTGCGGGTAACATGCAGTCTACTGGCCTATGGGCTCCGGCTCAGAAAGAGGTCACCATTGAGTCTTCTGCATCAGTTCCTGTGACTGTCACCGTGGCGCTGGCCGACGATCTGACCGGACGCGAGAAGCATGAAGTCGCGCTGAACCGTCCGCCAAAAGTGACGAAAACCTATGATCTGAAAGCCAATGATAAGGTGACCTTCAAGGTGCCTTACGGTGGTCTGATTTATATCAAGGGCAACAGCCCAAAGAATGAGTCAGCCGAATTCACCTTTACTGGTGTGGTAAAAGCGCCGTTCTATAAAGACGGCGAATGGAAAAACGCTCTGAACTCCCCTGCGCCGCTGGGCGAGCTGGAATCAGACGCTTTCGTTTATACCACGCCGAAGAAGAACCTTGAGGCCAGCAATTTCACTGGTGGTGTAGCAGAATTCGCTAAAGATCTGGATACCTTTGCCAGCTCGATGAATGACTTCTACGGTCGTAATGATGAAGACGGTAAGCACCGGATGTTTACCTATAAAAACTTGACGGGGCACAAGCATCGTTTCACCAACGATGTGCAGATCTCCATCGGTGATGCGCACTCTGGTTATCCGGTAATGAACAGCAGCTTCTCGACGAACAGCACCACGCTGCCGACGACGCCGCTGAACGACTGGCTGATCTGGCACGAAGTTGGTCACAACGCCGCCGAAACGCCGCTGACTGTTCCTGGCGCAACTGAAGTAGCGAACAACGTGCTGGCGCTGTACATGCAGGATCGCTATCTCGGCAAGATGAACCGTGTCGCTGACGACATTACCGTCGCGCCGGAATATCTGGAGGAGAGCAACGGTCAGGCATGGGCGCGCGGCGGTGCGGGTGACCGTCTGCTGATGTACGCACAGCTGAAAGAGTGGGCAGAGAAAAACTTTGATATCAAGACGTGGTATCCAGATGGCAATCTGCCAGCGTTCTACAGCGAGCGTGAAGGGATGAAAGGCTGGAACCTGTTCCAGTTGATGCATCGTAAAGCACGCGGCGATGAGGTTGGCAAAACCAAGTTTGGCGAAAGAAATTACTGTGCCGAATCCAACGGTAACGCTGCCGACACGCTGATGCTGTGTGCATCCTGGGTCGCCCAGACGGATCTTTCGGAGTTCTTTAAGAAATGGAATCCGGGCGCGAATGCTTACCAGTTGCCGGGAGCGAGCGAGATGAACTTCGAGGGCGGTGTGAGCCAGTCGGCTTACGAGACGCTGGCGGCGCTTAATCTGCCGAAACCGCAGCAAGGGCCGGAAACCATTAATCAGGTTACCGAGCATAAGATGTCAGCTGAGTAAGCCTGTATGCCGGAAAAGGCGCTCGCGCCGCATCCGGCATGAAATAAGGCGCATCGGGCCTGGAGGAAAGCCGTATGGCATACACCTGCAGGCCCGCATCCGGCAAGTTACAACAAATAACCTTTAACCATGCTTTTTGATGTTTTTCAGCAATACCCCGCGGCGATGCCCGTCCTGGCTACCGTCGGAGGATTGATTATCGGCAGTTTTTTGAATGTGGTGATTTGGCGTTACCCCATCATGCTGCGCCAACAAATGGCGGAGTTTCACGGTGAAATGCCGAGTACGCAGTCAAAAATAAGCCTGGCGCTGCCACGCTCGCACTGTCCGCATTGCCAGCAGACTATCCGCGTTCGTGACAATATTCCGCTGCTCTCCTGGCTGATGCTCAAAGGGCGCTGCCGCGACTGTCAGGCGAAAATCAGCAAGCGTTATCCGCTGGTGGAGTTATTGACGGCACTCGCTTTTTTGCTGGCGAGTCTGGTGTGGCCAGAAAGTGGATGGGGGCTGGCGGTGATGATATTATCCGCCTGGCTGATTGCCGCGAGCATCATTGACCTCGATAACCAATGGCTGCCCGATGTTTTTACTCAGGGCGTATTGTGGACCGGGCTGATTGCGGCATGGGCGCAGCAGAGTCCGTTAACGCTACAAGACGCAGTTACCGGCGTACTGGTGGGATTTATCACTTTTTACTCCCTGCGCTGGATAGCCGGAATAGTTCTGCGTAAAGAAGCATTAGGCATGGGCGATGTATTACTCTTCGCCGCTTTAGGTGGCTGGGTGGGGGCGTTATCACTGCCCAATGTTGCTTTAATCGCCTCATGCTGCGGCCTGATATATGCCGTTATTACAAAAAGAGGATCAACCCCGCTGCCTTTTGGACCGTGTTTAAGTCTGGGCGGTATAGCAACACTTTATCTACAGGCATTGTTTTAATGATAACCACGTCATTATCGAAGTGACATTTTTACTCTTATTAATAACCTTAGAGATTATTTACCATGTCGATAAAACAAATGCCAGGGAGGGTATTAATATCGCTATTGTTGAGCGTTACAGGATTATTAAGTGGCTGTGCCAGCCATAATGAAAATGCCAGTTTACTGGCGAAAAAACAGGCGCAAAATATCAGCCAAAACCTGCCGATTAAATCTGCGGGATATACCTTAGTGCTGGCGCAAAGTAGCGGCACGACGGTAAAAATGACCATTATCAGCGAAGCGGGTGCTCAGACCACGCAGACGCCTGATGCCTTTTTAACCAGCTATCAACGACAAATGTGCGCTGACCCGACGGTGAAATTAATGATTACCGAGGGAATTAATTACAGCATAACGATTAATGATACACGTACAGGTAACCAGTATCAGCGGAAACTGGATCGTACCACCTGTGGAATAGTCAAAGCATAACGTCGGGTAGATATAAATTGGCGCGGGTTGTTTTTCGTGACGCACGAATTTATCTCATTCAATGGCTGACAAAAATTCGTCACACTCTTAACCAGAGACAATCTCTTAATACAGACAAAGAGCATCTGCGAAAAATTGTACGCGCGATGTTCTGGCTGATGCTGCTTATTATTTCTGCAAAAGTGGCGCATTCACTCTGGCGCTATTTCTCCTTTTCTGCGGAATATACGGCGGTTTCCCCATCGGCGAATAAACCGCCCCGTGCAGATGCAAAAACGTTCGATAAAAATGACGTGCAATTAATCAGCCAGCAAAACTGGTTTGGCAAATATCAGCCTGTCGCCGTGCCGGTAAAACAACCTGAACCTGCGCCTGTGGCAGAAACACGTCTTAATGTGGTGCTGCGCGGGATCGCCTTTGGTGCCAGACCCGGCGCGGTTATTGAAGAAGGCGGTAAACAGCAGGTCTATTTGCAGGGTGAAACGCTTGGCTCGCACAACGCAGTGATTGAGGAAATCAATCGCGACCATGTGATGCTGCGCTATCAGGGAAAAATAGAGCGCCTGAGCCTGGCAGAAGAGGAGCGTTCCACCGTAGCCGTGACCAACAAAAAAGCCATCAGTGACGAAGCAAAGCAAGCTGTTGCTGAGCCTGCTGCCAGTGCGCCAGTTGAGATCCCGACTGCTGTGCGTCAGGCACTGGCGAAAGATCCGCAGAAAATTTTTAACTATATCCAGCTTACGCCTGTGCGTAAGGAGGGGATTGTCGGTTATGCAGTGAAGCCGGGGGCAGATCGTTCTCTGTTCGATGCCAGCGGTTTTAAGGAAGGCGATATCGCCATTGCGCTAAATCAGCAGGATTTCACTGATCCACGAGCAATGATTGCTCTGATGCGGCAGTTACCTTCAATGGATTCCATTCAACTTACGGTTTTACGCAAGGGTGCGCGCTACGACATTTCCATCGCGCTGCGCTAACCGCATTTAATCCAGGAGAATCATTCATCGTGTTTTGGCGTGATATTACGTTGTCGGTCTGGCGTAAGAAGACAACTGGCCTCAAAACAAAAAAGCGTTTACTGCCGCTGGTGTTGGCAGCGGCATTATGCAGTTCACCGGTCTGGGCGGAAGAAGCCACTTTCACCGCTAATTTTAAAGATACCGACCTGAAATCGTTCATCGAAACCGTCGGCGCTAACCTTAATAAAACCATCATTATGGGGCCGGGCGTACAGGGGAAAGTGAGTATTCGTACCATGACTCCGCTCAATGAACGCCAGTATTACCAGCTATTCCTTAACCTGCTGGAAGCACAGGGGTATGCCGTCGTACCGATGGAAAACGACGTGCTGAAGGTGGTGAAATCCAGCGCCGCGAAAGTCGAGCCACTGCCGTTGGTCGGTGAAGGCAGCGACAACTACGCGGGCGATGAAATGGTCACCAAAGTAGTGCCGGTACGTAATGTGTCGGTCCGCGAACTGGCACCGATTTTGCGCCAGATGATCGACAGCGCAGGCTCAGGCAACGTTGTTAATTACGATCCCTCCAACGTAATTATGCTCACCGGACGCGCCTCCGTCGTGGAGCGGTTGACAGAAGTGATCCAGCGCGTGGATCACGCGGGTAATCGCACTGAAGAGGTGATCCCGCTGGATAACGCCTCGGCTTCGGAAATCGCCCGCGTGCTGGAAAGCCTGACGAAAAACAGCGGCGAGAACCAGCCTGCGACGCTGAAATCACAGATTGTCGCCGACGAACGCACCAACAGTGTGATTGTCAGTGGTGACCCGGCCACGCGGGACAAAATGCGCCGCCTGATCCGTCGGCTGGACTCAGAAATGGAGCGCAGCGGCAACAGCCAGGTTTTCTATCTCAAATACAGCAAAGCGGAAGATCTGGTCGATGTGCTGAAGCAGGTCAGCGGCACGCTCACGGCGGCTAAAGAAGAGGCGGAAGGCACCGTCGGTAGCGGGCGTGAGGTTGTCTCCATCGCCGCCAGCAAACACAGTAATGCCCTGATTGTTACCGCGCCGCAGGACATCATGCAGTCGCTGCAAAGCGTGATTGAACAACTGGATATTCGCCGTGCTCAGGTGCATGTCGAGGCGTTGATCGTGGAAGTTGCTGAAGGCAGCAATATCAACTTCGGCGTGCAGTGGGCGTCGAAAGATGCCGGATTAATGCAGTTTGCTAACGGTACGCAGATCCCTATCGGTACGCTGGGCGCAGCGATTTCTCAGGCAAAACCGCAGAAAGGCTCGACGGTGATCAGTGAAAACGGCGCTACCACCATAAATCCGGATACTAACGGCGATCTCTCCACGCTTGCTCAGCTTCTTTCTGGCTTTAGCGGTACGGCGGTTGGCGTGGTGAAAGGCGACTGGATGGCACTGGTACAGGCGGTCAAAAACGACTCCAGCTCGAACGTGCTCTCCACGCCGAGCATCACCACGCTGGACAACCAGGAAGCCTTCTTCATGGTGGGCCAGGACGTTCCGGTATTAACCGGCTCTACCGTTGGCTCCAATAACAGCAATCCTTTCAATACAGTAGAAAGGAAAAAAGTCGGCATCATGCTGAAGGTCACGCCGCAGATTAACGAAGGTAACGCGGTACAGATGGTGATTGAGCAGGAAGTGTCGAAGGTGGAAGGACAGACCAGCCTCGATGTGGTGTTTGGCGAGCGCAAACTGAAGACTACCGTGCTGGCTAACGATGGTGAGTTGATTGTGCTTGGCGGTCTGATGGACGACCAGGCGGGAGAAAGCGTGGCGAAAGTGCCGTTGTTGGGCGATATCCCGTTGATTGGCAACCTGTTTAAGTCCACGGCAGATAAAAAAGAAAAACGTAATCTGATGGTGTTTATCCGCCCGACCATTCTGCGTGACGGTATGGCGGCAGACGGCGTTTCGCAGCGCAAATATAACTATATGCGCGCCGAGCAGATCTATCGCGATGAGCAAGGCTTAAGCCTGATGCCGAACACTGCGCAGCCGGTACTACCAGCGCAAAACCAGGCCTTACCGCCGGAAGTTCGCGCGTTCCTCAATGCCGGGAGAACGCGTTAATGGTGCCTGTAGCACAGGAAACCTCCGCTAACACCGTGCGTCTGCCCTACAGTTTCAGCCGCCGGTTTAGCCTGGTGGCATGGTGCGAAGCGTCGCTGGAGATCCTCCATGTTCATCCGTTGTCGCTCTCTGTTTTGCAGGAGCTGCAACGGGGGCTGAACGCGCCCTTTACGCTGCGGCAAATCGACGAGGCCGAATTTGAACAGCGGCTGAATGCGGTCTGGCAGCGGGACTCTTCCGAAGCTCGCCAGTTGATGGAAGATCTCGGTTCCGCCGAGGACTTCTTTACCCTCGCAGAAGAGCTGCCAGAAACGGAAGATTTGCTGGAAAGTGACGACGATGCGCCGATCATCAAACTGATCAACGCCATGCTGGCAGAGGCAATTAAAGAAGGCGCTTCGGATATCCACATTGAGACGTTTGAAAAGAGTCTGGTGATCCGTTTTCGTGTAGACGGAACGCTACATGAAATGCTGCGTCCCGGGCGCAAACTAGCCTCGCTGCTGGTGTCGCGTATCAAGGTGATGGCGCGGCTGGACATTGCCGAAAAGCGCGTGCCGCAGGATGGACGTATTGCGCTGCTGCTGGGCGGTCGGGCGATTGACGTGCGTGTCTCCACCATGCCTTCTGCCTGGGGCGAGCGCGTGGTGCTGCGACTGCTGGACAAAAACCAGGCCCGCCTGACGCTGGAGCGTCTGGGGCTGAGTCATGAACTGACCGCGCAGTTGCGCCAGCTACTGCACAAACCGCACGGTATCTTTCTGGTGACGGGGCCGACGGGTTCCGGCAAAAGCACCACGCTGTACGCCGGATTGCAGGAGCTGAACAACCATTCGCGCAACATTCTCACGGTTGAAGACCCCATCGAATACATGATTGAAGGGATCGGTCAGACGCAGGTTAACACCCGCGTCGGCATGACCTTCGCCCGTGGCCTGCGCGCGATTTTGCGTCAGGACCCGGATGTGGTGATGGTCGGTGAAATCCGCGATACCGAAACCGCAGAAATTGCCGTCCAGGCATCGCTTACAGGGCACCTGGTACTTTCCACGCTGCATACCAACACGGCGGTGGGGGCGATCACGCGTTTGCAGGATATGGGCGTCGAGCCTTTCCTGCTCTCTTCCAGTCTGGCGGGCGTGATGGCGCAGCGGCTGGTTCGCACGCTGTGCCCCGACTGCCGCCAGCCCGCGCCTGCCACTGACGAAGAAAAACGCCTGCTGGGGATTACCGATGCGCGAACCGTCACTCTGTACCATCCGCAGGGCTGCCCCGCCTGTAATCACAAAGGTTTTCGCGGACGTACTGCCATCCATGAACTGATTGTGGTGGACGCCACATTGCGTGATTTGATCCACCGTCAGGCCGGGGAACTGGAGCTGGAACGTTATGTCCGGCAACACTCTGCGGGTATCCGCAGTAACGGCATTGAGAAAGTGCTCGCCGGAGAAACCTCTCTCGATGAAGTTCTGCGGGTAACCATGGAGGCGTAATGGCACTGTTTTACTATCAGGCGCTGGAGCGTAATGGTCGCAAAACCAAAGGTATGATTGAGGCGGATTCCGCGCGTCATGCCCGCCAGTTGTTGCGCGGTAAAGAGCTTATCCCCGTGCATATTGAAGCCCGGATGAATACTTCGTCAGGGGGGATGTTGCAGCGTCGGCGGCACGCACATCGTCGCGTGGCGGCGGCAGATTTGGCGCTGTTCACGCGCCAACTGGCAACGCTGGTGCAGGCAGCAATGCCGTTGGAAACCTGCTTACAGGCGGTCAGTGAGCAAAGTGAAAAACTGCATGTGAAAAGCCTCGGAATGGCGCTGCGCAGTCGGATTCAGGAAGGCTATACCCTGTCGGACAGCCTGCGCGAACATCCCCGCGTCTTTGACTCCCTGTTTTGTTCGATGGTCGCTGCCGGAGAAAAATCCGGGCATCTCGACGTGGTGCTTAATCGCCTTGCGGATTACACCGAACAGCGACAGCGCCTGAAATCACGTCTATTGCAGGCCATGCTCTATCCGCTGGTTCTGCTGGTGGTGGCAACGGGCGTAGTCACTATTTTGCTGACGGCAGTAGTGCCGAAAATTATCGAACAGTTTGATCATCTCGGACACGCGCTGCCCGCCTCTACCCGAATGCTCATCGCCATGAGCGACGCGTTACAGGCCAGCGGCGTGTACTGGCTGGCGGGTTTGCTGGGGCTTCTGGTGCTGGGGCAACGGCTACTCAAAAATCCTGCGATGCGCCTGCGCTGGGATAAAACCTTGCTGCGTTTGCCCGTGACGGGGCGTGTTGCGCGCGGGCTGAATACGGCGCGTTTTTCCCGCACATTAAGCATCCTCACCGCCAGCAGTGTTCCGCTGCTGGAAGGCATTCAGACCGCCGCCGCCGTGTCGGCAAATCGTTATGTCGAGCAACAACTGCTGCTGGCGGCAGATCGCGTCCGCGAAGGAAGCAGCTTGCGCGCCGCGCTGGCGGAGTTGCGCCTGTTCCCGCCGATGATGCTGTACATGATCGCCTCCGGCGAACAGAGCGGCGAGCTGGAAACCATGCTTGAGCAGGCCGCAGTCAACCAGGAACGGGAATTTGATACCCAGGTGGGGCTGGCGTTAGGGCTGTTTGAGCCGGCGCTGGTGGTGATGATGGCGGGCGTGGTGCTGTTTATCGTCATCGCCATCCTCGAACCGATGCTGCAACTGAACAATATGGTTGGAATGTAATTTACGGAGTTATCACATGAATTCGTTATCCCGCACACAAAAACCACGGGCAGGTTTTACCCTGCTGGAAGTGATGGTGGTGATTGTTATTCTTGGCGTCCTGGCAAGTCTGGTGGTGCCTAACCTGTTGGGCAATAAAGAGAAAGCGGATCGGCAAAAAGCCATCAGCGATATCGTGGCGCTGGAGAATGCGCTGGATATGTACCGACTGGATAACGGGCGTTATCCGACCACAGAACAGGGGCTTGAGGCGCTGATCCAGCAACCGGCCAATATGGCAGATTCCCGTAACTACCGTACCGGTGGGTACATTAAACGACTGCCAAAAGATCCGTGGGGCAATGATTATCAGTATCTCAGCCCGGGTGAAAAAGGACTGTTTGATGTTTACACCCTGGGGGCGGATGGTCAGGAAAATGGGGAAGGCGCTGGCGCAGATATCGGTAACTGGAATTTGCAGGAGTTTCAGTAATCAGTGCCTGAACGCGGATTCACTCTTCTGGAAATCATGCTGGTGATTTTCCTTATCGGCCTTGCCAGTGCGGGCGTGGTGCAGACTTTTGCGACCGATTCTGAACCGCCTGCGAAAAAAGCAGCGCAGGATTTTCTGACTCGCTTTGCGCAGTTTAAGGACAGGGCAGTGATCGAAGGGCAGACACTCGGTGTGTTAATCGACCCGCCAGGCTATCAGTTTATGCAGCGTCGTCACGGGCAGTGGTTGCCTGTTTCTGCGACCCGGTTATCGGCACAGGTTACGGTGCCGAAACAGGTGCAGATGCTGTTACAACCCGGCAGTGATATCTGGCAGAAGGAATATGCGCTGGAGCTGCAGCGTCGTCGCCTGACGCTGCACGATATTGAACTGGAGCTGCAAAAAGAGGCGAAAAAGAAGACGCCGCAGATCCGTTTTTCGCCTTTTGAACCCGCCACGCCGTTTACGCTGCGCTTCTACTCAGCGGTGCAAAACGCATGTTGGGCGGTAAAACTGGCACACGATGGCGCGTTATCCCTCAATCAATGTGATGAGAGGATGCCATGAAGCGCGGATTTGCCTTGCTGGAAGTGATGCTCGCACTGGCGATTTTTGCGCTGGCTGCCACGGCGGTGTTACAGATTGCCAGCGGTGCGCTGAGTAATCAGCACGTTCTTGAGGAGAAAACGGTAGCAGGCTGGGTGGCTGAAAACCAGACTGCGCTGCTCTACCTGATGACCCGCGAGCAGCGGGCGGTCAGGCATCAGGGCGAGAGCGATATGGCTGGAAACCGCTGGTACTGGCGCACCATACCGCTGAATACAGGTAACGCGCTGCTCCAGGCGGTGGATATTGAAGTCAGCCGTCACGAAGATTTTTCGCCGGTGATTCAGTCACGACGCGCCTGGTTTAGCGCCGTGGGAGGCCAACAGTGAGAAGGGCTCGCGCTGGTTTCACGTTACTGGAAATGCTGGTGGCAATCGCCATTTTTGCCTCACTGGCACTGATGGCGCAGCAGGTGACAAACGGCGTCACACGCGTGAATAGTGCCGTCGCCGATCACGATCAAAAACTAAACCTCATGCAGCAAACGATGAGTTTTCTGACCCACGATCTGACACAAATGATGCCGCGTCCGGTAAGAGGCGATCAGGGCCAGCGTGAACCAGCGTTACTGGCTGGCCCTGGCGTGCTGGCGTCTGAGAGTGAAGGGATGCGCTTTGTGCGTGGCGGCGTGGTTAACCCGTTGATGCGTCTGCCACGCAGTAATCTGCTCACCGTCGGTTACCGCATTCATGATGGTTATCTCGAACGGTTAGCCTGGCCGCTGACCGATGCCGCAGGCAGCGTGAAGCCGACAATGCAGAAGTTGATTCCGGCGGATTCGCTCCGTTTGCAGTTCTACGACGGCACGCGCTGGCAGGAGAGCTGGTCGTCAGTACAGGCGATCCCCGTGGCGGTACGCATAACCCTGCATTCGCCGCAATGGGGTGAAATTGAACGCATCTGGTTGTTACGCGGGCCGCAATTATCATGATCACCTCACCACCAAAACGCGGAATGGCACTGGTCGTGGTGCTGGTATTGCTGGCGGTCATGATGCTGGTAACCATCACGCTTTCCGGGCGGATGCAGCAGCAACTGGGAAGAACGCGCAGCCAGCAGGAGTACCAGCAGGCGCTGTGGTACAGCGCCAGTGCAGAAAGCCTGGCGCTGAGCGCGCTCAGTCTGAGCCTGAAAAATGAAAAGCGCGTGCATCTGGCACAACCGTGGGCTTCTGGCCCTCGTTTTTTCCCACTGCCGCAGGGGCAAATTGCCGTCACTCTGCGTGACGCACAGGCCTGCTTTAACCTGAATGCCCTCGCTCAGCCGACTACGGCGTCGCGTCCTATCGCGGTACAACAACTGATTGCCCTGATCTCGCGCCTGGATGTGCCTGCTTATTGGGCCGAACTGATAGCCGAAAGCCTGTGGGAGTTTATTGACGAGGACCGCAGCGTGCAGACGCGTCTGGGGCGTGAAGACAGCGAGTATCTCGCCCGCTCGGTGCCGTTCTACGCCGCCAATCAACCGCTGGCCGATATCAGTGAGATGCGCGTGGTACAGGGAATGGACGCCGGGCTTTATCAAAAACTGAAACCGCTGGTCTGTGCGCTGCCGATGACCCGCCAGCAAATCAACATCAATACCCTGGACGTCGCGCAAAGTGTGATTCTTGAGGCGCTGTTTGACCCGTGGTTAAGCCCTGTTCAGGCGCGGGCGTTATTACAACAACGTCCGGCGAAGGGCTGGGAAGATGTCGAGCAGTTTCTTGCACAGCCGCTACTTGCTGACGTCGATGAGCGAACTAAAAAACAGCTAAAAACCGTCCTGAGCGTGGACAGCAATTACTTCTGGCTGCGTTCAGATATCACCGTGAATGAGATTGAACTGACGATGAATTCGTTAATTGTCCGCATGGGCCCACAACACTTTTCTGTTCTCTGGCATCAGACAGGAGAAAGTGAGTGAGTTCTATCCTTGAGATTTTTTTCCCGCTTTGCGCCACTGATCCCATCCGTTGGCAGCGTCGTACCGCCGACGTGGAGTGCGGCATCTGGCCTGACGTCGCTAACGAACAGCTTCAGCAATGGCTGCAAACTGATGCGATTCGACTCTACATTCCCGGCGAATGGATCAGCGTCTGGCAGGTTGAACTGCCTGATGTGCCCCGCAAGCAGATACCGACGATTCTGCCCGCCTTACTGGAAGAAGAACTGAACCAGGATATCGATGAACTGCATTTCGCCCCGTTGAAAATCGACCAGCAACTGGCAACCGTAGCTGTGATTCACCAGCAGCATATGCGCAACATTGCGCAGTGGTTGCAGGCAAACGGCATCATCCGCGCTACCGTCGCGCCAGACTGGATGTCCATTCCTTGTGGCTATATGGCTGGCGATGCGCAACGGGTTATCTGCCGCATCGATGAATGCCGGGGATGGAGCGCCGGGCGGGCGCTGGCTCCGGTCATGTTCCGCGCACAGCTCAATGAGCAGAATTTACCGCTTTCGCTAACCGTAGTCGGGATCGCGCCGGAAGAGCTATCTGCATGGGCTGACGCAGACGCTGAACGCCTGACAGTTACGGCCCTGCCAGCCGTTACCACTTATGGCGAACCGGAAGGGAACCTGCTAACAGGGCCGTGGCAGCCTCGTGTCAGCTACCGAAAACAGTGGGCGCGCTGGCGGGTGATGATTCTGCCGATATTGCTGATTCTGGTTGCGCTGGTAGTGGAACGGGGCGTGACGTTATGGAGCGTCAGCGAACAGGTGGCGCAAAGCCGCACCCAGGCGGAGAAACAGTTCTTAACGCTATTCCCGGAGCAGAAGCGGATTGTGAATTTACGCTCTCAGGTGACGATGGCGCTGAAAAAATATCGCCCACAGGCCGACGATACCCGGCTGCTCGCAGAATTGTCAGCGATCGCCAGTACCCTGAAATCAGCGTCACTTACCGACATCGAAATGCGTGGTTTCACCTTTGATCAAAAACGCCAGACGCTTCACCTCCAGCTACGGGCTGCGAACTTTGCCAGCTTCGACAAACTGCGTAGCGCACTGGCGGCAGATTATGTTGTGCAACAGGACGCGTTACAGAAAGAGGGTGATGCGGTTTCCGGCGGCGTAACGTTGCGGAGGAAATAACATGTTACGCGATAAATTTATTCAATATTTTCAGCAATGGCGTGAACGCCAGTTAAGCCGTGGCGAACACTGGCTAGCACAGCACCTGGCGGGGCGTTCGCCGCGTGAAAAAGGCATGTTACTGGCAGCGGTGGTGTTCCTGTTTAGCGTCGGATATTACGTCCTCATCTGGCAGCCGTTGAGCGAACGGATTGAGCAGCAGGAGACAATGTTGCAGCAGCTCGTGGCGATGAACGCGCGACTGAAGAGCACTGCGCCGAATATTATTGCGGCGCGAAAATCCGGCACGACAACGCCCGTTCAGCTATCGCGGGTTATCAGTGACAGTGCGTCGGCGCACTCTGTGGTCATCAAGCGGATAGCCGAGCGCGGGGAGAATATTCAGGTCTGGATAGAACCTGTGGTGTTTAATGACCTGCTGAACTGGTTAAACGCGCTGGATGAAAAATATGCGCTGCGGGTGACACAAATTGATGTCAGCGCAGGTGAGAAGCCTGGGATGGTGAATGTGCAGCGACTGGAGTTTGGACGGGGGTAGGTATTGCCATTTCCTTAACCCCACCTGATAACCCTTAGCCCAATGGTGAGTGCGGAACTGTCAAACCCGCTCACCGGGCTGAGTTTCGATGTAGCAAGAATTATCTCCCTCCAGACCACCACGGAATATTCGGTAACACTGAAGGAACCTGTTTTTCACCATGTAGCCTTCGTTAATCGACACCTTTCTAAGACTGTAAAGATGCTTAAGTGTTTTGACACATTATGATTATTAATAGTTGTAATAAATCATTGAGTAACAATTGATAGGTCAAAACATATAGGATAATTCTTATGTGATCTGTATTTTGTGTAGTCTGGAAATTAGTAAAATTCCTGGAGATAATCAGAAAGGGAATTTCAAATAAGCATAATAATTTCCAGGGAAACTATTCGTCGATTTTAAGAAATGTCTGCTCAGGTATATCTACTGAGGGATAATGCTGGCTGTAACGCTGGTTAAAATAAATGCACAAAATAATCAAGATGTATATTTTAATTGACGAAAATAATTACTCACGGAATTATTAATAGGTGTTAAATAATACCGTTTAAATGTGATGTAAATCACAAATGTGACTGTAAAGAGGGGGCTGTAGATATAAATAAGAAGTACATGAGTGAATTTTAAATAGGGAAATAGTTTCTTGCTAAACAATTTATTGGTAATCAATCGCATGCGTCCTGGTTTGAAACAGATTGCAGGTATTGTTACGCATAAAATCCATAGGGGGTATTATAATCAAGTAGTTAACAGTAATAGTGAAAAATAATTTCCTGAGAAATTAACTCTGCATTCTAAAACGGCCAGTTTTCTGAAATTACCAGAAGACCGAATACATTCATGCCTGAAGAATGGATTAGAAGAAACGAGACGGAAATAGATCTATTTATCTCTGCGGAAATAATTTCTGCTGAAATTTTTTGCGGCTATTAAAAAGGTCAAACCGTCTGAGTAAATTTTATCCAGTTACAAATAAGCATTACCTCCAGTGTATTGGTAGCTGTTAAGCCAAGGGCGGTAGCGTACCTGAAGAGATTAGGATCACATCATCAAATGGCAAGAAGTGGATTTGAAGTCCAGAAAGTCACCGTAGAGGCATTATTTCTACGAGAAATACGAACACGCTTTGGTAAGTTCCGTCTGGGATATTTGTGGGCGATTCTCGAACCCTCTGCGCATTTGCTGATACTGTTGGGCATTTTTGGTTACATTATGCACCGCACGATGCCAGACATCTCATTCCCGGTGTTTTTACTTAATGGCCTGATTCCCTTTTTTATCTTTAGCAGTATCAGCAATCGTTCTGTAGGTGCTATTGAAGCGAATCAGGGGCTGTTTAATTATCGACCAGTAAAACCCATCGATACGATCATTGCGCGTGCATTGCTTGAGACACTGATTTACGTTACTGTTTATATATTGCTTATGCTTATCGTCTGGATGGCAGGCGAATATTTCGAAATAACAAACTTTTTACAACTTGTGCTTACCTGGAGTTTGTTAATCATTCTTTCATGTGGCGTTGGCTTAATATTCATGGTCGTTGGTAAAACCTTCCCTGAAATGCAAAAGGTCCTGCCGATACTGCTTAAGCCGCTGTATTTCATCTCCTGCATCATGTTCCCTCTACACTCGATTCCGAAGCAATACTGGTCATATCTACTCTGGAATCCATTAGTGCATGTCGTAGAGTTAAGCCGCGAGGCAGTTATGCCTGGCTATATCAGCGAAGGCGTGAGTCTGAACTACCTGGCAATGTTTACATTGATAACTCTGTTCATTGGTCTGGCGTTATACCGAACTCGTGAGGAGGCAATGCTGACATCATGATTACTTATCACTAGTATAAAACAGGAACAATATCATAGAAACATCAAAAAAACAAAAGTATATATCTATTGTATTAAAACTTTAAAATCAGGCTGAATAATGTTAACAGCTATAATTCCGATAGATCTGAAGCGTAGACCTAAAGATATAATTAGAAAAGCAATAAATATTGCTGAGGCAACAAAAAATAATAATATAAAAGTTATATTTGGTCATGGGAATCGTTTCACTACATATGATCGCACCTTTACAAGATTGTTAAATGGGTATGAGAATGTCCATGTAAAATCATGCGATAATTTTTCTAAGGCCATAAATGCATCTCTATTAAGAAATCAGGCGTTTAAATCAGTTGAAAGTGAATATGTTATATTACTGGATGTGGATATATACCCTGATTTTAATTTATTTGAGAAGTATAAAGAGAAAATAAAATCTGGCATAAAGCCGTTTTATATTTTGCCATGCCTATATTTAACAAAATACGGGACAAGTATATTAAATGATAGAAAGGCTTCAATTGAATCATTAAAAAAAAAGTACTTTGCGTTTTCTAGGAAAGAGTTTTTGCATTTAGCCAGTCCTTCTTCTATTACAATATTAAAATCAGCTGATTATGAAACACTTCATGGTTTTGATGAGAGTTTTCGAGGTCATGGCTATGAAGATTTTGATTTCTTGGTGCGCTTGTATAACCATTATTTTATACCTAAAGTAAAGGCTGATTTTTTGGCCGATAGGCCATGTCATTCTCCATTGTTTGTCACAGGGTTTAGACGATACTTAGGCGAATACTGTTTAGATATTTTATTGCATAAAGACTTTGCGTTTCATTTATACCATAATAAAAACAGGAATGAAGATTATTATATAGCTAGAACTGAAAATTATCATATATTCAAACAGAAGCACAAAAAAAATATAAGCAATGAACGATATTACGATTCAACGTTGCTTATGTTATTTATTAAACACTGCATTGATAAGGGGGAGGACATTCGAAATTATAGCATATATTTCGATAATAAACCTGGACATATAGACCGTTACGATACGTTACGACGAAGAATTAAATTTTTGCTAAATCAATAAATTTTAGTGAAGGTGTGTTGTGAAAATTAAAAAGATCAAAAAACTTTTTAAAAATCCCAAATCATTTATTGCGGACTCTCGTTATTTTAATTTTATAAATAGTAAAAAAAAAGTTGATAATAAATTAGAAATAGGATTTATTGTAATTTCTCAGAACCATGATTTATCAAGATACTCAATAGATAGTATAATACAGGCAAACAATGCAGCATCAAAATCTTTCCCTTATATCGTTATACATGACTACGATGAAAAATGTGGTACTGAAACTATACATACTATAGTTAAAAAACTTGATACACCATACATAAAAATCCTCTTTGATGGAGAAAAAATACACAGGGATTTTATTATTAAATTTTTAAATCACAATATAGATCCTAACAATAATGATATAATATTACATGCATTTTCTACAAATTCAAATGTAAAACAGGTAGATGGTTTATTATCTAGTTCTAAAGATATATCATTCAATAATCAGTTGTGGAAAGAACATGCGGTTTTGTTATTTTCTACGCTAATAATTAAATCTGACTTAATATTAAACACTAGTAAAATACTTCATCACGGTGGAAGAATTATAGATTCGCTAAATGTGCTTCGTATTTTTAGAGAATGTGAGGAAATGGACTATGTTTTATATTTGAACGATATGTATTCTTTCAATAGTGCCTCGCTGAAACTGGAGGAAAAGATAAAAGTATTGATGGAGGATGAGTTATTATTAAAAATAACATTTGCAGAAATCTTTGAACATGTAAGCTTGGGGGGGAGGAATGTTTTTTATAGGAAGACGTTGTTTTATTTCATACACAATATAGTTTTGTTCTTGCTAAAAAACAAAAAAACAGATGAGCGCCTCCATGAGGAAACAAAAACATTAATTAAAAACCAGTTAACAGATATAATAAGAATACTTGGAGTTGATATACTAAAGGGCTTTTCTGCAAAAAATTATAATCACGTTCACAAAATTGGATATTTAAAACTAATAGGAGTGAAAGCAGATAAAGATCTATGTTATATTGAAGATATAAATAGCGAGAATAAAGTTGTAAAAGTCAAAATAGCATCACAAACAGATGCCTACCCACAGATATTACTTAATAAAGAGTATTTAATTCCTTTTACAGCCAAGGTTAAAGACTTAACAATTTTTGACGTTAATTTCTCACACGAGATATATTTTTGGTTCTCTTATGATGCAATATCACAAGAACTTGTCATAAAAAAAGAAAATAATACTGAAATCCTCTCTGGTGGAAAACATTATAAAAAAATAAAAATAGAAAACATAATAAAAAATTTTGAAAGAAGAGATTTAATTAACAGTTCATTACCTTTAATGTCAAAAATATTAAGATATTTACACACTGTATCATTTTTTCAGAAGAAATTTCTAAATGCATGGGTTTTTATAGATAATGAAATAAGAGCAGATGATAATGCGGAGCATTTCTATCGATATATATCCCAAAAACATCCTGATATAAATATATACTTTCTTTTGAGCAAAAAATCTGTAGATTGGGAACGACTAAAAAAAGCTGGTTTTAAATTAGTTAAATTTGGTGGCTTTTACCATCGCTTGCTACTGCTAAACGCTCGTTATCTGCTTTCCTCCCACGCTAATCCTGCAATTGTCAACTATTTACCTAAAAAATATTATGCAGATCTTATGAAATACAAGTTTGTATTCCTTCAGCACGGTATAACGAAGGATGATCAATCAGAATGGTTAAATAGCCGCAAAATAGATTATTTGGTGACGGCTTCAAAATTTGAACATGATGATATTTCTCGAAGAGGTAGGTATAGATATACTACAAAAGAAGTCGTACTTACTGGTTTTCCTCGGTTTGATAATTTATCAAATGTTGATACAAGAAATAATCAAATATTAATTATGCCAACATGGAGAAAAGAACTTGCAGGAGAATTGATGAAAAAAAGCAGTAAAAGAATAAAAAATAAAGATTTTGCTAATTCATTATTCTGTAAAATGTGGGGAGGAGTTTTAAGATCTGAGTCTTTATATAATGCTTATAAAAAGAAGGGGTATACAATAATATTTTACCCTCACCCTAATCTTGCTGATTACATTAGTGACTTAAATATTCCAGATTACGTTAAAATTGGTAGTTTAGAGAATGAAAGTATCCAGAGTATTTTCAAAAAAACTAATTTGCTTATTACGGATTATTCATCGGTGGCGTTTGATATAGCGTATATGAAAACGCCAGTTATTTATTTTCAGTTCGATAGCGACACTTTTTTTTCAAATCATTCATATTCAAAAGGATATTTTGATTATAATGATTTTGGGTTTGGGCCTGTTGTAAAAAATATAAATGACTTATCTGAACAACTAAATCTAATAGTTGATAATAACTGCAATCTTACTGATTTTTATATGTCACGTATAAAGTCATTTTTCCCATTTTCGGATAATAATAACTCATCTAGATTATATAAAGTTTTGAGTGTTGGAGTAAATAAAAAACATGATTTGGAAACATTGTATAATTATTTGCTAATGTTCACTTCAATTATCGATATTGAAGGTATAGCGCTAATGTTAAATAACTATAAGCAACAACTACAAAAAATATTATATAAAGAGGGTTGTGATATATGTGTGGTTATAAATTGCTTATATTTGATTGCTAATGTAATTGATGAGCCTAAATTAAATTTAGCCATAAGAAATTTACTAGATGGCGTGGAATTAACTAACGGGGCACTTAAAAAAAATCATTCTTTTGGAATGAATAATGGTGTCGATAGCCGTATATCATATATTGAAGATCAAATAGAAACATTATCAACAATTATTGATACTAATAGTAAACTGTTAAGACATCTAATCGATCTTCACGCTTTTTTGACATTCTTTAAGAATGAAGAATATGTTCAAGCAGTATTTTCATTTAAACATTTGCAAAATAATCTTAAACTTAGAATAGATGGGCGTATCGTTTATATATATGTTCTCTCGTTACTGAGAGATAGGCAAATCAAGGAGGCAATGGATATAGCAAAGAAACTATCACTAAGTGATGAAAATAAAGAAGAACTATTAATTGAATTAGTAAGATTTGATAATGTAAAGAACATAAAATCGATTGATATTGATTTTCTTTTGCCTTCAAAGAATGATGAGACGCTATTAAAATTATATTATAATGTAAAGCAAAGCATCCCGGAAAACATCGTAAAGAGATATTCTCATATTGATGATATGCCCTATTTTGTTTTTGAGTTTTATTTAGATGAGTTATTGTCAAAAAAAGAATTTGAAGGCTATTACGAGTACTTAAACAATTCAAAAAACAAAGTGCAATATCTTGACAATAACATTAATAAATATAAATACATCAAGTGTATCTTTAATATACTCGGCCCTAATGCTTTTTATGAGGAATTATGTGAAGTATCTAAAGAGGATTGTCTACATAAATCCTTTAATTATTTGTTTTTAAATAATATAACTTCTGATGCGGGGCTTTTTCATAAAATAATAAAGACTTTAATAACTTTGGGGTTACATAATTTTTCTTGTTTGGAAGTTTACAATTACATACTGTACTTTTATAAGCAAGAGCGGCCTGATCTGGCTAAAGATGTCATGTATATCTTTTCTATTAAACAAAATGTTAAACAAAATGAGCGATTTTATAATGATTCCAAAAACTGGAAAAGTCATGATGACTATGACACATTAGTTAAAGCGGTATCTGAGCTTGAAAATTCGATGAAATAATTATTAACACTAAAGGTAAAAATATAAAACGCTTTATCTCCCGCAGCCCAGTCTCATCAAAATCAAGCATTTGGATAAATAAAAAGACTGGGTTATTTATCAATAAATTTCTATAATAGCGTAAAATATTAATTAAATTTTTTCCTGATCTGTAAAAATGAAATAATGTTTATGATTACAATTGAAAATCTAACAAAGTCATACAGAACGCCACTCGGACGACACTATATATTTAAAGATTTAAATATTGCATTTCCATCAGATAAAAGCATAGCTCTCTTAGGGCGAAATGGAGCAGGTAAGTCAACTCTTTTAAGAGTTATTGGAGGCATTGATAGACCAGATAAAGGTACTGTAATTACGGATAAAACAATTTCTTGGCCTGTTGGATTGTCTGGAGGTTTTCAGGGGAGTTTAACTGGGCGAGAAAATGTCAAGTTTGTTGCTCGATTATACTCAAAAGCAAATGAATTAAAAAATAAAATTGAGTTTGTAGAAGAGTTTTCTGAATTAGGGAAATATTTTGATATGCCAATCAAAACCTACTCATCAGGGATGAGATCACGGCTTGGTTTTGGTCTAAGCATGGCATTTAATTTTGATTATTATCTTGTTGATGAAATTACTGCAGTTGGTGATGCTAGATTTAAAGAAAAATGTGCTAAACTTTTTAAAGCAAAGCATTCTGAATTTAATTTCATTATGGTTTCACATAGCTTGCATTCCTTAAAAGAGTTTTGTGATGTTGCTATATATTTAGGTAGAAACAACATGGTTTACTATTTTGATGATGTTGATTATGCGATTAAACAATATTTGATTGATGAAAAAATAAATCCACGGTCAAATTAAATTGATATATGATAAAACCTTTAAATTTAAAAGAAATGACCGCATTTTACATCTGGTTTAGTGTTTTTTCAAAAATGTGATAGCCGGTTATGCTTTTTCACCTCATTAAAATACTTTCTGATATATTTATGGATATTTCTAATGCCTGCTTGTTAAACATAAATCCTACTTTTCTATGATATAGTATCTTATTATGTAAATTTATCTTTGGAAATCATAATGGCGCATAACTTTTCTTCAGTGCTCGAAAATCATAACGAAGATATCAACATCTGCATCTCTAAATTTGATATTAACATTGATAATTATTCCGTATTTACTCCTAAGGAGTTGAATATAAAAGGTGATGATAGTAATAAGGTTTATATAAAAGGTAATAAGCTTCCTGTAGGCATTGAAATAATATTTACAGATAAAGCAAAAAAATGTAACGTTTTCATCGATGAAAACATTAAAGCTAAAGCTAGTAAAATATCATTAAAAAATGAAAATAACTTTCTTTATCTTGGCCGAAATTGCACACTGAATAATATTGGAGCAGTTATTTTAGGTCGTAATGATTTTATAATTGTTGGTGAGAGTGTTTCGGTAACAGCTCATAATACTTGGAGCACCGGTTTTAATTCAGGAAAAGATAATAATGGACTTATTATAGGAGATCATTGTCTTATCGCATCTGAAATTATAATCCGCCCAGGTGACGGACATCTTGTAATTGATACCAATACTGGTCAACAATTAAATGTTTCACATAAACCTATAGTAATCGAGCCTTATTGCTGGATTGCTCAAAGAGCTGCAATTTTAAAAAATGTACGTATAGGTGCATGTTCAATAATTTCCTTGGGAGCTGTAGTTACAAAATCATGTAACCGGTTTAGCCTTCTTTCTGGAGTACCTGCGAAAGCTGTGCCTCTAGGAGGCAAAATGTGGTTAAGAGGTCCTGGTAAAGAAGCAAAAGCTATCCAACAATATTATAAGGATAAGTTTAGTTGCCCGGCATCTAATACAGAATTAGTTATCCAGAAACAAGAGCAAAGTAATCTGAAAGGGACGATATCAGATTCATTAATGAACTGGGAGTTTATACGCACTACACAGATTATCAATAGAATTGTCTCTGTTGATAACCCTGATTTTGGTCTGGCTGTAAAATATTATTTGGATCTAGGATATTTAGATGCAGCGTTCTCGTTGTTAGATGATTTTGAGAGAAAACACGGATGTTGTATAAAAAATTATCCTGGGAATCATATTGAAAACTGGAGCTCAGTAATATATTGCTCACGTCTTAAAGACAGAGTTAGAATAAATTCTAAATTAAACAGCACAACACCTTTTTTTACTCAAATGCTCGTGTGTTGTGTGAGTAATGAGTTGGATGAGGTATTTGTATCATTAAAAAAACTCTGGAATCATATTATAAGCAAAGATATCGATGCCGAATCGAATATGATTCTTAGCTATGCCGTTCTGAAACTTATTGACCACTGTAAACTTGATGATGAACTTGGTATAAAAATATCTTTACATTTACACTCGGCAAAAAACATCAATATTTATAGACGTCGACATTTGCTTAAAGAACTAATTGTTTATTTTTCATCCATTAATAATACAAGCTTTTTTTCATTACCTAAAGCATTTACTAACCATTTGCATAAAATATCAAATACACTTCAATCTTATAGTAACCGAGAAGTTGGTGCAAAATATCTTAATAAAATATTTATAGAGAATATTAGAACCAACAACGACTTCTCAATAAAAAGATATGCAAGATGTCCAAAGCGTACAGCAATTTGTGTCTCTGGTATGATGAAAATTGATGATTCAGCCATGCGCTCATTATATCAAAAAATCGCAGAACCATTAAATGCTGATATATTTTTGCATACATGGGATAAGATCCAAGTTTGGAGCGGAGAGGCTCGTAAGTCTGGATTTTGGCAACGGCAATTCAAGCTTCCTGATAATAAAATACCTCATCCATTAAGAGACATTGATAAATTTAAAGAGAAATTCCCTCGTACAGGTAATTTGCTTCTAAGTACAATTACTGATGATATTAATGTTCACTTTTCCGCTACACACCCTTTAATAAAAATGAGTGTCATTGAAAATGAAGATGTCGCTCTTCATAATTGGTTAAATAATAAATCATTTATGAGCAGGGGGAACTATAATCAGTTTAAAATGTATTATGGCATTAAACGAGTATTTGAGCTATTAAAAGAATATGAAGAAAATAATGGCTTTAAATATGATGTCATTATAAGAACTCGCCCAGATATGTTTATTACGAAAGAGTTCGATATAGAACGACTTAACCAAGCTAAAGAAAATAGCATTGTCGTTAATTGTGGAAGTGTGGGACCCAATGATGGTATTTTTTATGCGCTCAGGCAGGATTATGAAAAGATAGTATCAATATGGGATGAGATGCTACAGTCAGAAAGTTTGAGTCCTTTCTTAAATTTTGAAAAGTATGATTCGCATGTTCTTTTGTATGCATGGCTATGCCATAAAAATATAGAGATGATAAATATAGATGATATATTTTATGACTTGGCAATCATATCAACTTCGGCTAAAATCCCTGGGCTCAGACAAGCCCTTGAAGAGGATCTTATTAATTTTGATAAAAACTTAAAGGAGCAGAAGCAATATACTGATTTATTCAATTTTTTATTGAGTCGCTCTAAGTGAACCATTATTAATAAATACTGTTTAATAAGGTGATAGTATGTTTGTTATAACAATGGCTGGCTTAAGTAGTCGTTTTTTTAATGCCGGTTATACTGTGCCAAAATATCAACTGCCACTACATGGGCAAACTGTTTTTTACCACTCCATAAATTCGTTTCACAACTATTTTCACAGTGATGATTTTATTTTTATAATAAGAAACATATTTGAAACATCAGTATTTATAAAATCAGAATGTAAAAAACTAGGGATAAAGAATTTCGAGATAATTACTTTGGACAAAGAAACTAGAGGGCAGGCAGAGTCAGCATATATTGGATTAAAAGATATTAATTATACTGATGGTATATATATATTCAATATAGATACTATTAGACATGATTACACCAAACCTGACTTTATTAATAATTGTGATGGATATCTTGAAGTTTTTGAGGGGGAGGGTAAACATTGGTCATTTATACTCCCAGATCAGAATGGAAATGTTTCTCGCACTACTGAAAAAATAAGAATATCTAATTTATGCAGCGATGGATTATATTATTTCAAGGATAAGTATATATTTGAGAGTGCTTTTAATAACGCTGTGAAAAAAAACAATGAAATAGCAGGGGAATATTATGTGGCTCCTCTTTATAATACATTAATACAAGATGGTAAAGTTATAAAATACGAACTTGTAAATAATTCATTTATTGATTTCTGTGGTACTCCTGAAGAATATAATCTTTTATTATCCCAACCATATAAATTTGTGGAAAAATATGAAGAGAATAATTTTTGATATCGATAATACTCTTTCATTTACTACCAATGGAGATTATAAGAATGCAGAGCCAAATATACCTTTGATAGAAAAACTGAGAGAATATAAAGGAAAAGGTTACGAGATTATACTTTCCACGAGTAGAAATATGCGAACCTATAATAGTAATATAGGAAAGATTACAGCAGTAACTTTACCTATAATTGTAGAGTGGCTAGAAAAAAATAATGTACCTTATGATGAAATTTATGTCGGTAAACCATGGTGCGGTCATGAGGGATTCTATGTGGATGATAAGGCCATTCGTCCCAATGAATTTGTTAACTTAAGTTATAATGAGATAAAAAAATTGACAGGTATTAAATCATGATTTTGATTACTTCGGCTGCCTATATTTCTAATGAATTGAGAATTGAGTTTGGTGTTATCCCTCCATGTTTATTACCCATTGGTAATCGTACTTTATTAGAGTATCAAGCAGAATCAATTCGTAAAATGAGCAACGAGAAAATTTTTTTGACTTTGCCAGAGGATTACTGCCTATCAAAATTTGAAGAACGATTACTAGACTCGCTAAATATACGAGCCATCTACTTATCACCAAATTTAAGCTTAGGTGAGTCTATTTATCAAGCACTTGATAGTATAGGTGATTATACTTTTTCATCCGATGGTCTCAAGCTGTTACATGGTGATACTCTGATTAATGATTTAACTAATCAGAATGATATTATTGCTGTGGCACCATCTTCAGATGATTATTTTTGGGAAAAAGAAGAACATACATATGAGAACCTTGCCTGGTGCGGTTATTTTACATTTTCTATGCCTAATATATTTAAGGGCTTTTTAGAAGCATCAAGATTCAATTTTGTACAAGCAGTTCGTTCTTATGATGAAGTAATCCACCTCAGTCGTATGAAACCAAAAAGCTGGGATGATCTAGGGCATTTAAATACTTATTTTATTTCTCGATCTAACATTACTACTCAGAGAGCATTTAATGAAATGCGTATTCAACATGGGATGGTATGGAAGTCAAGCAAAAACAACAAAAAAATTCTTGCTGAAACGAATTGGTATAAAAAAATCCCAGCCTTACTAAAATCTTTTACACCTCAGTTGATCGAAGACGGTATTTACAACAAAACTGGAAATTATTTCTACACATTAGAATATTTACCATATATCCCATTAAATGAAATATTTGTTCACGGCAAAAATCCAGATTTTTTTTGGAGGAAAATTTTCAATATTATCAAAGAATACTTATTCAAAGCTAATAGTGCACTGACAAATATTAGTCAAAATAATATTGGTGAAAAAATAGCCATTGATTCTGAAGCGTTATATAGGACTAAAACATTTGTTAGACTCACAGAGTATGCCGTTGAGAATAATATATCAATCGATAAGCCTGTTTTTTACGATAACAGAAGATTACCTTCATTACACGATATAGCTAGTGATTGTATAGACCGAACTACTCAGCTACCAATTGTACCTTCAATTCTTCATGGGGATCTTTGCTTTAGTAATATTCTTTTCAACTCTCGTCTTAACAGCATTAAAGTGTTGGATCCTCGTGGTATAAGCCATAATGGTGAAGAGACCATTCTTGGTGACCAAAAATATGATCTGGCAAAACTCTGCCATTCAGTAATAGGGCTTTATGATTATGTAATTTCCGGAAGATATCATTTAGATGGGGATCTATTTAATAATGCTGTTATAAGGTTTGATATAGATACACGAATTAAGAGTATTCAGCAAGAATTTTATGAATATAAATTTTTGTCTAATATTAGTGTTGGAGAAATAATGCCTCTTACTACTTTGCTATTTTTGTCTATGCTGCCCCTTCATAGCGATCGTCCGGATCGTCAAAAAGCTATGCTGTTTAATGCACTGCGGATATATTCTACATATGTTTACGATGTTTAATATAAACAATTTATATTATTTAAAATATTAAATTGGGAATTGTGTTAATTTAATTTGTTAGTGTTTTATGATTTATTTAAATATTGGATTAGTGGCCTTTTCATCAAATTAACACATTAAATTTTTTGTATTCTGAATGTAATGGATTACTAACTTTAATAAAGCACTGCTATTATATATTTGTAATATACTGCAGTGCTTTTGTAAATTGCCCGTTTTAGTTCCAAGCATTTTTGATATACTGAAAAATAATGGTGTTGCCGATATTCCTCCTGCGTTATAATGTTCAGTGATTCATGCGGGTGTTCAACTTATATTCTAACAACCAAGTTTCCGTGATTTCCCGTACGTCATTCAGCATTCTGAACAGATAAAAATCGAGTATTTCTGTACGGTATGTCAGGTTAAAATGTTCAATGAAAGCATTCAGCGTCGGTTTACTTGTTTGGATAAACTCCAGTTTTACTACGTGTTTCTCTGCTCATTCAGCCAGTGCCAGAAAGAGAAATTCCGGGTAGTTATCTACGCGAAGTATGATCGGATAGCTACAGTTTGCTGCGATACTGTCGGGTACACTTACCACTCGTGGAACTGGCAGACGCCGATCGATTTCAATCGATAACGTCTCACGGTTTTAAAGCTATCAACGATATTGAACGTGCGAAAACGGCGAACACAGACCAGAGCATCATGCATAAAATCGACAGATCATCGTAGGTTCAGCGTTTCCGGTATGTTAGTGGCGAGGGATTACGCACCGGCAACCGCTGTTTGCCCTTACGGCGAAAATTCAGCTTCAGCAGACAGTAAATTCGGTGGATCCATTTGTGATTCCACTAATACCCCTGCTGCCGTAAAATCTGGAAAAGTTTCGGAAAATCGTATCGAAGATAACGCTCTGCCACCGCCGACAAGGCGACAATAATGAGTTCGTTACGCGTGGTATCTGGAGGATAAAGATAAACCGTTCTGCTCAGGTTCAGACTCCGGCAGGCCTGACTGATACTGAGTCCGATCGTCGTTATCAGGTGAGTGACCTGCTCACGCTTAAAGACTGGTTTTAAAGCTTTTTTCGATAACGTCTTTCAGTGCCCAGCTCTCCAGCCTCACTCCGGCAAACATCTGTTTGAGACGGTGGTTCCCGTCTTTAAGCTCCTTGATCTTTTTAATATCAGAAGCCTCCATGCTGCCGTACTTGAACATTCAGTTGTAGTGGGTGGCTTCAGAAGTACCAGCCTCCCGGCAGATATCTTTTAACAGTTCGTCCGGATTCAACCGTTTTAATGGCGGCCATGAGCTGACACTCAGTAAAACGGGCTTTACGCATAACGATTACCTTCATCGGTAGATTGGGTATGCCGGAGGATCTCTAAATATGAATGACACAATTATGCAGGATACTTAAATAATAAGTTCACATTATGTGATACACAGTGTTTCGCCGCTCTTGATAGTTTTATTGTTCAGGGAATATAGAATGGCATAATATTAACTTAGCAGTAATTAATTAGATGTATTTAAGATATAATATATTGAAGGTAATTACAGTAACCATGACTTGTAATACTTATGTTAATTATAATCCATTAAATTAACATGAGCCCACTTACTATTATATGCACATAGATTACTATTGGAATAATAAACCCAATTAACCTGCGTCTTAACCAATAAATACCCGCGAAACTTCTTAAACAGTTTTATATCTGGTTTAAAATCGGCCTGCCAGAACTGGTGCAAATGCCCTTGATACGTCAATCCTTTGATGTCGTACAGGGCATTGCCCATCACTTTGAGTGGTTTGTTATGAATCAGCGCAGAGATCCCCGCCGTACTGTTAATTGTCACCACCGCTTTTGCGTGGCGTAATAGTTCCGGCATCGGGAGATCGTGCACATAAATGACGCGCTCGCCTAAGCCATATTCCTTACTCAACCGCTTAATTAATGGTCGATAGAGTCTGTGACCACGATCCATTGGATGGTGCTTGATCACCAAATAACTTTCTTTCGGTGCTTTACGTGAAAATGAGTACATGACTTCATTAATATAGTCACGCACATCGTTATAATTGCTGTGGTTACGAATCTGGCTATCGTTATACACCTGCAAAACGGCAAGATAATAACGCTGGTCCAGCTCATTCATTAACCTCGGTAATACCTTACGCTGTGTTACCTTGTAAAGTTGCTTGCGCCAGTATGCACGAACCCAGCAACGTGCTTCATGCCAGGGGGAAAACGATTTATGGTGGCGGTAGCGAGGGAACTCATGGCGGTAATGCCAGCCCATCAGGTAATACCACATCGCATGACCTATACGTTTCATCGTTGAAGGTTTTAAGTTCTCAACGTGCGGCGCAGGCATATCTGGTAACTTACGATAAAAATCCGGATCGCGCGGTAGCGATGAATATGCGTTTACTCCGCCTTCTTCAACGGTAATAAATTGCGGGCGTAAATATCCTTCCTCAAATGCCAGAAAGCGGATCCCTTTCGACTTTGCCCAACGTTTTGCTTCTTTGTGCAATGGGCGGCAGTCACCAAAGCAGAGGATGGTATCAAAGTCATATTGCCGGTGGAGATCCCGTAACCATCCGGGGAACTCTTTCGGCGTTTGGTAGTAGGCCAGGTATTGTCGATGGCGGCAGTAAAAACGATCCCCACCGTTGAATACAACATTCACAGCGTTACGTCCTAATGACTCTAACCATTCGGCGACATCATTGAAAAAAGGTCCCATCGGCCCCTGCAATAGCAGATATTTTTTACCGGATAATAAAACGGTTAGTGCATTACCTTGCATAAATAATTTGCGTAATAGTCAACTATGAAATTGTTTAGCCAAATCTGACCTTGCAGAACATAATTAATTTGCGGCAATAGCGTATTACCCGCCCCGCTTTTTTTCGGGTAATAAACATCGGCTTACGCGGCGTCTGGATTAAATATTCCGCAGCTTCCTCAACCGTAATAGGCTGTAGCCGTGTTGGATGAATATATGTTGGGTAAACAATCAACGCCTGATAGATCAAGTCTGCTATCGTTAATCTGCGCTCGCGGCGCGGGCAATGATGTTCATCAACGGTTAAACCCCAAGCGGCATAGAAGGGCAGGCCGTAACAATGAACTTGCTTGCCATGTAATAACGCTTCAAACCCGGACAATGATGTCATGGTGTGCACTTCATCTGCGCGCTGAATGCATTGAATAATATCTGCGTCCAGTGCCTGATAATCAGCGAGTTCAGCAATTAGTTCTGTCGGAATATTGCCCTTGCGATTCCCCACCAGTACATCCGGGTGCGGTTTATAAATAATGTAAGCGTGCGGATTGCGCTCGCGTACTGTGCGTAATAACTCAAGGTTGCTCTTAATCGACACAGTGCCTGTTTTAATTGAGGCATCGTCTTCTACCTGACCCGGCACCAGGATGATTTTTTTATCTTTGGCCTCGGCAGGCAGAGAGAAATCGGCCCCCAGGTTGTATTTGCTCAGTTTGCTTTCAACCAGTCGCTGGCGTAATTTTTCAGCTCGCATCTGCTGCGCCAGTGTTAACTGGCTGTGATTAAGCAGCACTTCCAGGTCGCTGGGGCGCGTGGCGTCATAGTAGATCCCGCGTTTATCCAGGACCAACGATAGCGGCGGCAAAAGGTCAGAGCCAAGTCCGGATGAACGTAGAAAACCATCTTCCATTCGCCATAACGGCAGTGATTTTCGCTGCGCTTCGGCTCGCCATTGCTGTTCTCCCTTTACACCCCATACCACGCAGGCGCTCGCCGCAGTACAGCGACGTGAAAAACTCAGCCGGTTTGTTGCCGTTTGCAAGAAAGGTTTCAGGATCGCTGACTTCCACAGCGTTAAGCCTGGCGCCCATAAATAACCATTACGCTGTTGCAGATGTCGACGTTGTAATTGCAGCCATTGCAGCACGGTAAATAGATTGCTTACTTCTCCCGTTTGCGGATCGATATAGCGACAGTAACGCAGGTATGCAGCGGCAAAAAGTTCCTCCAGCGTGGCAGAACCGCGTCGGGCAGATAACAAAGCGGACTGCGGATGGCGATCGTCGGTTAAGCCCCAGCCTGCATACCAGGGCTGGCCGAAGCATGTCACCGGTTTTCCTGCCAGCAAGGCTTCAAAGCCGTACTGGGAGGTCACGACGTAAACCCGGGAAACGTGTCGCAACAGCGACTGCGGGCTGACATTCTCGGCAATTAAACGTACTCGTTGCGTGGCGCGCAGAGCGGCGAAATAACCTGTTTTCTTTCCTTCCAGGACATCCGGATGCACCTTCACCCAAATTTCGGCTTGAGGATTTTCCGCCATCGCGGCTTCCAGCATGGCAGCAAACTCATGCGGGCCAGCATTGCCATACGTCACTGACATATCATTAAATGTCTGATCGACAACCAGAACGATGTCTGAACGTTCTGACTCATCAGCCACAAACGCAGGTGCCAGGTTATATTTCGACAAATCCCCGGTCACGATGGTGTGCATCGCTTCTCTGGCCTGGCTTATCAGAGCTGTATTTCCGGCTTTATCCTGTACCAGTTTCTCCAGTGCTGAAGGCTTGCTGGCATCGTAGTAAATGCAACAATCATCCACCACCAGAGAAAGCGGCGGCTCGCCATTGACGCCAAGATCCAGCGAACGCACAAATCCATCTTCCAGACGAATGACGGGTTTTCCCGCTGCTTTGGCGATGGCGACTGGTTTCGCCGCGCTGGGACGATGTCCCCACACGGCGATAGCATCAACTTCTTGTGGAACAGGGCGCAGCAGAGAAAGTTTCTGGCACGGTTGCGCCAGAAATTTCTCCAGATGCGGAATACGCCAGATGCCAGGCGAGTAAATGCCAATCATGCGTTTTCAGCCAGTTCCTGTGCCATCAGGGCGCGCACTTTTTCCAGGCATGCTGGGGTGTCGACGCCCGGACCGGTTGCGGCAACCTCAAATGTGCGGATGTTGATCCCCGCGTTCATCAACCTTAGCTGCTCCAGTGATTCCGCCTGCTCCGGCATGGACTCCGGTAACTGGCTGTAGTTTTGCAGCACATCGCGACGATAAGCGTAAATACCGACGTGTTTCAGGTAGCGCGCTTTTTCAGCATTACGCGGATACGGAATCGGTGAGCGGCTGAAATAAAGCGCATCCTGGCGGGTATTCACAACCACTTTTACCGTGCTTGGCTCAGCCGCTTCTGCGGCAGAAATCGCGTGGCATAGCGTTGCCACCGGCAACGCGGGATCGTCACGCATTCCTTGTAGCAGCGTTTCTACATCCCGCGGGCGAATCATTGGTTCGTCGCCCTGCAGGTTAATGTAGATATCTGCCTCGACTTTATGCATCACCTCGACCAGCCGATCGGTGCCGGATTCATGATCGTTGCGCGTCATGATGGCTTTCCCGCCAAACGCCTGTACGGCCTGTTCAACACGCGGATCGTCTGTTGCCACCCAAACTTCCGCAACGCCCGCCACCTGTAACGCACGCTCGTAAACATGCTGGATCATCGGTTTACCAACAATATCGAGCAGTGGCTTACCCGGCAGGCGCGAGGAGCCATAGCGAGCCGGAATGACAATAACTGCTTTGCTCATTTCAACCCCTTACAAAGACAGAATCACTTTTGCACCCACCGCCAGCTGATAGAGGATGGTGGAAATACCACGGGTAACTTCAATGTTTTTCGATTCATATTTCGGCAGAACCATAATCTCATCGCCAGGCTTGAGTGAATCTACATCTTCAGCGTTGACTGCCGCACCGTTCTGACGAATGACGATAATTCTGGCGTTACCCGATTTTTGCGTCAGGCCACCGCATTTCTCGATGTAATCCTCGGTGGTCATCCCTTTCTGCCAGCTCACCGCGTTCGGGAACAGCACCTCGCCATGAACCATAACCAGCGATGTTTTCTCCGGAATATTGATGACGTCGCCATCTTCAAGCAGAACAGAATCAATATTGGATTCGTTGAGGATCACTTCACCTTTCGGAACCACGGTGCGTGCTTTCGCCACAAAGCGGCTGATCAGTTGTGCTTCCTGCATTCGCAGGCTGGCTTCTTCTTTGGTGGATGACTGGGCAGAAAGTGAGGCTTCCTCCAGCTTTTGCAGCGAGAGATTCAGCATCTCTTTCTGACGCTGAGCCACTGATGAGCGATAAAGCTGAACTGCGTTCATCTGCGACATGCTGTTCGGGCGGACTTTTTCCAGAACCGCACGCATAGTGGAACCATAAGGCAATACCATGGCATGTTCACCGGAGTGTGCGCCTTCAACCCGCACCTGAATGGTGCCGGCATAGCGGTCAGTGCTCACGATTAAGGTATCGCCATTTTGCAACATACGGCCTGGCGCAGAACTGATCGGATAGTATTCGCTGCGTTTTTGCAGCCCCTGTTTACGCATAATCGTAATGTGAGTCGCGCCAGGCTTAGGGCGCGCCCAGCTCAACGCTTCCGTTACGGGAATGCTGCTTTCGCGGAACTCAAAGTCGTAGCTGTTAAAGACATCGCCCTGAACGCTGAAAGTATGCTGACGTGGCCCGACGATGATGGTGTCACCATCGGCGAACTGCGAAAGTCCCAGTTTGCCGTTCAGCAGGAAGTCGTACAGGTTGACGTTGGAGCGCACGCGGTTACCGCGCTTGACCACAATATCAACGTAACTTCCGCGCTCTGGATCAACGCCGCCAGCCTTGATCAGATAATTGAGTAACGAATCAGACGTCACACCGCCATACAGACCAGGATTACGCACAAATCCGGTCACGTACACTTTTACTGGCTGCGCCTGTAATAAGGAGGCGTAGACGTTGACGTTGGACTGGTATACTTCCTTCACTTTGGATGTGACCAAGGCATTTAGCTGACTATTACTGACGCCAGCAATTTTCACCGGACCAACGTTCGGCAGGAAAATATTACCTTTGGGATCAACCTGTAACGCACCATCAAAGGTGAACGCACCCCACAAGCGAACCTGAATGCTATCACCCGGATTCAGAATATAGTCAGGGTTGAATCCTACCGTCGCACCGCTATCCGCGCTGGTGCCGTTGAAAAGTTGAGCACCAAACATACGGCTCATTACCACCGGCGGTGCGGGCGGCGGGGTATTGTCGAAGCCGCTCATGTTTTGCGTATCCGACTTCTGTCCGTTCAGAATACCGGTAAGCGGCGCGGCTCCTGTCAGGTTTGGGTCAGCGTTAATATCAATGGTCGCGCTGGCCTGCGCCGCGTGACAGGCGGCAATCAGTAAAATTGATTTAAATAATTTCATCACAAACTCATTCAGCGACAGCGTTAGTCTCGGTGATCTTCAATAACAGCCAGCAACAGTTTCAGGGTGCCGAACAGCAGGCAGCACACCAGTAACCAGCAGGCGATCAAATAAGGGATATTTGGAAAAGACGATTCCTGCGGCAACTGTGGCGAACTGATCACTGACAGCACCTTGAGCTTACGAGCCGCTTCTACACGGGTCTTTTCAATGGAGGTCAGGGTCAGTTTGTACAGCTCGGTGTTGAACTCTACTTTTGATTTGATTTCTTCAAAATCCACTGCCATACGGTTTAGCTTGTCACCCTGTGGCGCAGTGATTTTGCTTTTTTCTTCGTCAATTTGTGCCTGCAATGACTGAATCGCATTACGCGCACTCACAACTTGCGGGGCGTCCTCACGCAGATACGTCAGCAAGTTCCGCAGGTCCGCTTCCATCTGGATCTTCTGGCCCATCAGCGTATTCACTAACGTGCTCGCCGCCTGTGCCTGTGCCTGTGGATCCAGAACGTTGTTGTTGTCCTGATAAGAGAGCAATTCCGCTTTGCTGGCGTCCAGACGCTGGCGTGCCTTTTCCATCTCCGTTTCTGCAAAGGCAAGCTGGTCACGCGCGATGCGATGTGACATCTCATTGATAAAGCGCTCTGACTCTTTCAGCACGGTTTGGTTAAACTTAAGCGCAAACTCCGGGCTAAAGCCCTGCGTCTGAATATTCAGTAATCCGGTTTTATCGTCATACGAGACGTTGATACGGTCCTTGTAGTACTTCAGGAAGCCTTCTGCGGTTTCATCCTTGCTAAGATGATTAAGAAAATCGAGCCCGCTGTGGCTAAACGCTTCACGAAAATTTAGTTGCTTATCCAGCGCCGCCAGCATATCCGGCGAGTTGATGTACTCTTTCAGATACAACGCATCTTCTGCGGAACTGGGGTTAGAGGCACCCAGAAGCAGACCAAAATTCAGGCTGCCGCTGTTTAAATCATCCGAGCGTTTAATGGCGACTTTCGACTCGCTCATATAGCGAGGCTGGCTGAAGATAGCCAGATAGATCAGCAGCACCGCCATCGGTGCCAGAATGATGATTTTCGCCAGGTGTTTTTGGATATCTGCCAGTGAGATGGCAGACAGACGAGCACGCATCCAGGATACGGCAGACTTCACTTTTATCAACATGTAACGATTATCAAAGTTTCAGTGGGGCGCAAACTCAATGAGAGACTAACCTCTCGCACCCCGTTGCTTAATTAGTCGAAAATGCGCACAAGGCCAGTGACTTTATTTGCCTTGTTGGTCACCAATAACGTTGAGACGCGGTGCTTTTGCATTTTTTCTTCCGCTTCAATGATCATGGTGTCTTCCGGTAGCGTCAGCGGTTCACGTGTCATCATCTGCGCAGCCGTGGCGGATGTCAGAGAATCCTCTTTTTCCATAAAGCGACGCAGGTCACCGTCGGTGATAATGCCCGCTAGCCCACCTTCTGCGTCTTCTACCATCACCATTCCCTGGCATCCGCTGGTGATACGTTGAATCACGGTTTTAAATGACGCATCCAGCTGTACCGCAGGAACATCATGCTGCATGACATCAGCAACGCGGGTCAGCAGGCGACGACCTAATGAACCGCCCGGGTGATAGCGCGCAAAATCATTCGGCATAAATTTGCGTTGGTGGATCATGGCAATCGCCAGCGCATCGCCGATCGCCATCGTCAGCGTGGTAGACGTTGTTGGTGCAAGATTATTCGGGCAGGTTTCATTCGCCATGTGGAGTTCCAGCACGGCATCAGCATTTTTCGCCAGCGTGGAATTTCCATTATTGGTAATGGCGATAATTCGGTTGCCGAAATTTTTCAGTGAAGGAACTAGCTTGAGGATTTCATCCGTTTCACCGCTGGCAGAAATAAGGATCAGAAGATCGTAAGGCGTAATCATGCCCAGATCGCCATGGAAAGCTTCTGCAGGATGAATAAAGAAACTAGGCGTACCCGTAGAGGCCAGCGTCGCTGACATTTTACGACCGACATGCCCTGATTTACCCATTCCCGAAAGAATAACGTGCCCTTTACAGTTCATTATCAAATTAAGGACACGCTGGTACTGCCCGGAATCCAGTTGTTTAGACAAGTTTTGTAATGCTGCGCTTTGTTCTGCCAGAGTCTGGCGAACAGAGGTAATTAGATATGGATCGATAGTACTGCTCTGGTCATCAGGTAAATGTCTTTCAGACATATCAGCTCCTTTGCACGGAAATAATGCCACAGTCACAACAAACCCGAACCCACTATAATTTATTTATGCTAAATCAATGGGTTGTAACAAAATTTTTAATGAATATAAAACCATGGTCAGTCCATGCTTATATGCAGGACTTATCACCTTCTTATTAAGTCGCAATGTCTCATGGAGGTGCGAAGACGCTGCAATATTACAGGCGAGAAAGGGAACCAAATTTTGCCCACCTATTTAACACACTCCTACATTATGAACAAGGAATTTAGGATTTTTATCATTTGTTAAAATGTTTCCTACTTGACTATTAATACCAAAAACAATTTATCAATTGATTATTTTCTTGTAAAAAAAGAACGTATGACTATGTTATTAATAAATAAAACACGCAAATAATGGTGATGTTGTTTTGTGATTAATTATTTAAATTCGGCATAATAAACAGGTTGATAATTTCTACGTAAAGAAGAGGAAAGTAATAAAATTTTAGCGGTGACTATTGAATGATATAATAGTTGTAGTGTTGATTATTTCTGGTAATGAATGCGGAATTAAATCTGGCCGGATTGTATTTTTGCTATATCTATTTTTCAGGAGATTATTATTAAATAGAAAAATAACAATGGTGATTATCTCCGGTTGAGCTGGAGTCACGTATGCCAGCGAGTGCTTTCTTCCGGGCCTTCCTTCACTTCAGAGAAAGAGCCTATGGAAAAGAGGCAATCATCAGGCTCTTTTTGAGTCATATGCGCCGATAATCAACTGTCTTGAACGTAAAAATTATGGAGCAACATGATGCTACGATTCATTTCACTCTTCGTTCTTTCTGAGCATTGCGTTCAGGATGGTCAGCAATTTACGCATACAGTCAACCAGCGCCACTTTTTTGGTTTTTCCGGCTGCTGGCAGATGCATGTAAAACGCCTCTTTCACCGGATTAAACCAGGTTACCACAAGCGCTGCCATGTGCAGGGCTGCTCTTGCCTCCGTACGCGCACTGGCGTCGTTCGGCCAGCAGATATGTGTGGGATAACAGGGATGTTATGTGAACTGAACTGTGTTTTGTTAGCGGGGGATGTTTATTGATGATTCGGGAGTGTTTAAGACCTGATGGCGTTATGCACCCAAGTTTATTTTATATAAAGATCCAAAAGCAAAAACCCGCCTTGTGGGCGGGTTCTTAAGAATTAGTGGTGCCCGGAATCGGAATGAAACTGATTGTATAACAAATTGTTTTATATAGATTATTTTGTATTTGTTGTTTTTGAGGCCACCAATGAGGCCCCCATGTGCAATTCGAATTCTTTTGACGCTATAATCCCTCTTTTTTGTGCTTTGCTGTAATCATTTGGTCTGGTTCGATATGCTGAATTGTGGAATCGTACTTAACGCGTTTGTTAGCTGGTCAGAACACTTAGCGCTGTTTGTCTGAAACTGGAATAGGCTTCTTCCCAGTTAATCTGTGTATTACCAAATACCATCGGTTTAACAAATCGTTGAAAGCGCAATTTGTGTACAGGATAATCCCGGAGTGCATCCAGCCCTTTCTTAAGTTCATCAACTGGTGAGCTACAAAATTGTGGGTACTGGTTACCATAGCTGAATACATATCTGAACAAAATTTTTCAATACAGGAACATTCACACCTTTTTCCCTGACAATGCAGTAGTTGTCGTAAATGTGACGTACCAGAAACTCATCATCCTGTTGTTCGGGATTACGAAGATGTGCTGCTGTTCTTCGCATCATGGAGATGAGCTTTTCAGCCTGAGTGGATAAAATGGTGGCACAGGGGAATGCTGTTACAGGTGTACCTTTACCCGTTAACTCCGTGACAAGGGAATAAATATCTCTGCTTTCCGGATGTTCCAGCAGAGTGCTTTCCATCAACTCCAGCTTAATAAATGGACGAAGACAGGGGACTTGTGCAAATGTCTGGGGATAACGTACCGAGATTTCGTTATAACGATACTCATCACGTGTTATACGGGCGTTTTCATTATCCAAGCTGAAAATGTCAGAATTATGAATAACATCCGTGATTATTTGCACGATTTCCTTGCGAATTTTTCTTCTCTTGTCTCTGCCATTTTGCATAAAGTTCTCTGTTGGCACGAGCTTTATATCAATATCTTCTGACATTCTGTTTAGCGAGATACCTGCTTTTGATAATGCGGTACCTCCTGCAAACACGAGAGTATGTGTTTCTGGTTTTATTTCTTTTAATAATCTTAAAAGATCAACCACAAAATAATCTTTTTCGACGATAGCGACAGATTCAATATCCAGTGCATCGGCAACGTCAGGAAATAATGATGTTAATTCAGGCATTGATTTTACTTTTCCCTACTATTAACATTCTTTTAAATCGAGAAGGTGTTTTTATCCCCAGAGATACAGGAATTTGTGTGGACTGACCTTTATTGTAGCATTCCGTTGCTCCTGCCAGACGGTATCTGATATTCAGGCGCTCCAGGGCCTCTGTAATTACTGCAGCAGAGCCCCCAGGCGCTGCGGGCATGATTTTCCCAGTGATGATGTTACGACGGGCTTTGGTGTAAACACCATAGCCCACTTTCATCAACTTACCTTCGTTTACCAGTGTACGAAGAGCTCTGCCAACCTGATCATAGCCAGCGATATCCCTGAAATCATCCCGGGTGAACACATAACGTTTTGAACGGTTCAGTTGGGACTGAATACGGTCTTTTGTAGTCATGTTTCCTCCGAAAAATTTTCACAATGATAGCAAAAATATGACATGTTTAATAGCGGGGCAAGGCCACATTACCTGTCTGCTAATACATTTGGATAGTGCCTGGCAATTATGTCATTTAGCCTGTCAACCAGTTCTGGTTTCCTGAACGTGATGTGTGCGGAGCCCTTCTTAAAGTATCTGATGCTGAACATCTCATCTTCATAGCACGCTTTGCCCTGAACGGAGCGGATGTGATCATCCAGCCGAATGATGATATTTTCCCGGCTGTCGGGGATCGGTTTGCCGCTGAACAGATGCAGCATTCTTTCCAGGTCAGCGAGTCGATCTGCCTGTTGCCCGGTGATAAGATGCAATCCCCATCGGTCCCATCTCACCAGATTGTTGACGATAATTTTATTGCCAAATTTACAGGGGCAATTGGTTTTGTAATTCCAGCTCAGACCTCTGAAGAGGTTGATCACACCTCGCTCAAACACGTCATCCTTATTCTGGTGCAGTTGTTCAAACGTACTCAGGATATTCGCCTCGCTGATTTCCGGAAAGTTATCGTACTCCAGTGAGCGGTACCATGTATCATGGGCCTGCGCATCCATTAATGACAGCATCCCGGAACGTTGCATCAGGTCACGCCAGATTTCGCGATCGAGATTGCGGGTGATGGCTTTCATTGCGGTTTCCGGTTTCTCCATGAGCCTGCAGCCGCAGCGAAAATCCTGTTTCATGGCCCAGTCCCGGGCGGTTTTACCGCCAATGCTTTCCGTCAGTACCGAGATTTCAGCCAGTTGCCGGATAAGTGTGTCGATTTGCAGCAGCGCACTCTTTCGTACAGCCAGAATGTGGCGGATACTAGTTGAGCAGATAACGTCCGTATGTCCGTTGACCAGTTCCGGGCGGGAGATTGTGATATCTGACATCATCGTTTTTCCTTTTGGTTTATAAACGAAAACGCCAGCCGTATTCAGGCTGGCGTCAGTGGAATAAAGTCTGGTGAGTAAGACTCACCTGTTCTGTTGCAGAAGCTGCAGTTGGCGCAGGGTACGGATATCTTCCCTGGCCTGTTCAATGCAGGGCAGCAGTGCTGCTGAATCCGTTTTATCCTCATCGTTGTCGAAGATAATCCCTGATTCGCAGTCAATATTGTCCTGCAGCCACGCAATCAGAATATCCAGCGCTGTTTCCGTGGTTAATGATTTCATGTTGTGAATTTCCGGGTTACCAGTCGAAAGTGGGTAAATCCGGCAGGCATTCAGCGCTGGCATCCAGATGAATGAGACTGACGCCATAACGTCGGGTAAGTGTGACAACCAGACGGCGGAACGTTTTTGACAGCCCCAGGCGTTTAAGCCGCAGAACCGGGTATGACCACGCATCGGTACGTAACAGATATCCGCTACCTGTAAAATGAATCCATTCTGATTCGCCGGTGTCATTCGTCTGATGCGACAGCGAGTACAGCCAGGCGTTGTCTGTTTCCGTGATATGCGCGGTACTACAGCGTATACCGCTCAGGGCAGCAGAGGGGGGTATGCTGTCTGTTGAGGTCCGGTCAGATTCATCAACAACACGAAGGGAGTAGCCATTATCGCAGACCACGTTAATCAGTTCGGCAAGCTCAACACCATCGACGTCAACGACAATTCGCCCCATGTTCAGTGCCTGTACGTTAACGCTGTCAGCTTCCAGCGTCAGGGCCAGTTTCATCGTTTTGCCTCCGGATGCTTGCCCTGGGTAATGTTATTTACCATTCTGTAATTGTTCCGGGTCATCAGGCCGGTCGCCCTGCGAGCCCGGAGAATATCAATGCTGTTGATTAACTGCGACGGGGCTCCTGCGCTGAATCCCGGCTGGTCGGTACGTACCAGCGCGTATTTTTCAACGAGAAAGTTCACCGCGTCACACAGTGAAATCCCTGCCTCAATATGCTGCTCAATCACACGTTCATCAGCGAACGGTGTGTCATTCAGCGTGAGGCCATAGTGCTGGTCCAGCAGTCGGGTGAGCAGTGTCTGCCAGATGGTGACGGGAGACGGGCAGCGCGATGCCGCCCGTACGTGTGTGTCGGGTAATGTTTTCATACTGAAGATTTTCCTGATATGCAGATATAAGAAATGGAAAAGTGGCGTGGAGAAAGCACCAGGCCGGAGCAGAAGACTATTCCGGAGGGTTACTTTCCGTTTCGGTCGCAGGATAAACAGCCAGATAAACGTAACCACAGGACCCGAGGGTGTCGGCATCGCAGGTCAGCCCTTTCGCATACAGCGTGACGGTATGCTGATGGCGGGGATTCAGTTCACCGCTGGTGAGCATGAGTTCCAGTTGTTTCATCAGCAGTGGAAAAGCCTGGTCCAGATGGTATGCATCCGCATTGCTGAACCGGCCCCTGATACCGGCGCGGTCTGCAAGGTAATGCAACCGGTTACCCTCCTGCAACAGACGGGCGCCGAAACAGGGCGTCACGGTGCAGGGCAGCCCCCACCAGGGGCGGTCTTTGTTGTCGTCGGGAAGCGTTGTTCCGGGGAGTGTGTCCGACATGATAAAATCCTCACAGAAAATCGGTGAATGATAGTTTAACGATGACGGGTCAGCCGGCGCGCAGATCGGCTTCGGTGAAGGTATATTCGTTGATGAGAAGGGCCTCATCCACAGCGGTGTCTGAGGTCAGCCAGTCGTACTTGTTTTCCAGCTGGCGGTACAGCCAGAAGGCCAGGTCGCGCAGGGCTTCGCTGACAGCGGCTTCCGCATCGGTTGTCATTGCCTGACCAGTCGGACTGTTCCGGGTGACGGTGATATCCATGCTGTACGGATGGCAGTAACGTCCCCGGTGACTGATTTCAGCCTGAAGCTGCCAGAAGTTACGTTTCTGCACCGCATGCAGGGTATCCGCGATACGATGAAGCTCACGGTCCTGAGGGGCATATTCCCTGATTTTCCGGGGTGTCGCTGGCTGCCAGTGCCAGTGCCCTTCAAAACAGGCTCCGTCCCCCTGGCTGCAGAATCCGCTGAACCAGATGCACGGCTCTTCCATAAACCTGCCGTTGCTGAGCCGGAAAACGCGCTGGCGGAGGTCAATTCCGAAAATGCCACAGACCTCCCTGAAGTCCTCATACACGTTTTCATACCAGTTGCTGTCAGCATGATGCTGACGGTACCAGTCGCGGGCTTTTTCCTGTGCGGTGGAGGATAGCTCATGCAGTGTATACACGGTGGTGGTGATGATTCTGCTCATCAGAATGCCCTTACTGACTCAGTTCAGAGTGACGCTCATCAGCCGGACATACGGGCCAAAACTGTCCTTACGGCGTTCAGCAAATACGGCCAGCACACCGGGAATATCCTGCACTTCACGACCGGTATACGTTTCAGTGCTGCCGTGCCAGCGGTATTTGCCGGTACAGAACGGAAAAAGACGGGATGCAGGATGCTGTTGGTGAATACGCATGGCTTCACCACGGGTGATGATTTTCATAATGGGATACCTCTGAAGACAGAAGATAAAAGTGAAAACAGGTGTGATGTGGTTGTGACGGGTTAAAGCAGACCATGTTCGGCAAAGGAGAAAACCTGGCTGCCACCGACTATCAGATGGTCCGGCACCCGGATATCCACCAGGCCCAGTGCCTGTACCAGACGTTCCGTGATAAGGCGGTCTGCCTTGCTGGGTGTGACTTCACCGGACGGGTGATTGTGTGCCAGCACCACAGCAGCGGCATTGTGATACAGGGCGCGTTTAATCACTTCCCGGGGATGGACTTCCGTGCGGTTGATGGTGCCGGTGAAGAGGGTTTCACCGGCAATCAGCTGATTCTGGTTGTTCAGATACAGCACCCGGAACTCTTCACGCTCCAGTCCCGCCATGTTCAGAATCAGCCATTCTCGTGCCGCACGGGTGGAGGTGAAGGCCACGCCGGGTTCATGAAGATGGCGGTCCAGGGTTTTCAGGGCCCGTTGAATAAGGCTGCGCTCGCCGGGCGTCATCTCTCCGGGCAGAAAGGAAAGTTGTTGCATTGTACTTCTCTCCATTCAGTCGATGATGCGCATAATGGCGCTGCATTCCGGATGCTGCAGGGCGTAATCCCGCAGCCGGTAATAATGGACCGTCATGGCATAACACTCCGTACGACAGGCATGATGACTGTACGTCATCAGACAGGCAGCAATGCCGGCGGCTTCCGGGCTCATTTCAGCGCGGTTACCGTTCATGGCATTGAACAGTACCCATGTTTCGTCATCATCGTCATCCGGTTCGGGTGCCATAAATGCCCCGCCGTTGTTCAGGGTGTACAGATTCCAGATACCACCGCAGTAGTCTTCACACAGACGGTCCATCCAGCCGAAGATACGGGGCTCCAGGGTCACCCACTGTGGAATGAGGCCAAAGTGCTGCGGCCAGAAGCTGATGCGCCGTTCATCAGGGACGGGAGTGGCTACCAGTTGTTGCAGGTCAGTCTCCGGTGCACAGGCCGAAGAGGTGGTGTTCTGAGACAATGTTTTCATGTATGAAATCCTTGTAATGTGAATAAATGAGAGGGAGTAAAGGTCGGGAGCTGGCAACATCACGTTCATCACTGACCGTGATGACCCGGTAATATCAGGGATGAATGATATTCGGCTGAAATTCCGGACAGCCGTACGCGTAACCGTTCCGGTCACAGACGGATGGCCAGATGCCATTGCCTGTACTCAGTCTGCACAGACTGAGCTCTCCGGGGCGTCGGGTGATTCTGGTGCCTGAATCACGCCTTCAGGGACAGATTGCATCAGCGCAGGCTCTCCAGCATCGTTTCTGCCATCACCCACAATGCACGGTTGAGCTTAATGTCGGTATCAATGCTGTGAATGGCCCGGGTATGGATACGTTTTCCTTTTGCACTGCGACCGGAAATCCCGCCTTTCAGCATATTCTCCTGGATGGTCTGATAAGTACTCCACAGGTCCTTACCGTAATCCTCCCGGCGTCGTGGCGTCAGAATGTCGGCGGTGGTGACGGGCTGATGTTCGTCACCATAACGGTAAGTCAGTGCCGCCTGTGCCAGCGCCTGGCGTGCCGGTGGCGGCAGGACCAGCGACTGCATGGCATCACGCTTCTCCTCTATCCGGTCAAACACGCCCACCACCTCGTAAGCCCCTTCAATGACTCTGTCCACCACATTTCCCCGGTGCGGAACACGCACTTCCCCCAGAGACTGACCACAGACGCATCCGTTCTGGCAGACGAACCTGAAGTAACCCGGCAGCATCTGGTAGCTGGAGGTACCGTCATGGGAGTTGAGCAGAATGATTTCAGGGACATGTTGTCCGGTTATCTCTCCGGCCCGCCGCAGACGCAGCATGTGTTTGGTGTATTCCCGGCGGTCCGGGTCACGTACGCGGGTCTGGCAGGCGAAGAATGGCTGAAAGCCTTCCCGCTGCAGGCTTTCCAGTACGGTGATGGTGGGGATGTACGTATAGTTCTGGCTTCGGGACGTGTGTTTATCTTCCCCGAAAATCCCCGGCACATGGTGCATCAGCTCTTCATGTGTCAGTGGACGGTCACGACGTATCTGGTTTGCAGCATAACCAAAACGACTGGCTAGTCGCATAATTTGCTCCTTATCGGTGGTTAAGATTTACTGGTGTAATAAATGAAAAAAGCCGCGTCTCCCGGAGAAGACGCGGCCTGATGGATGAAATCAATGAGGTTTATTGTCTGAGAAGCCCTCCACTGGCGAGCCACGCATTAAGCTGTTTTCCGGCATCAGCTTCAGAGTTCCGGCTGCGTCAGCGTCGCTGACCTTCCGCGTTGCGGATCACCAGACGAAAATGCGTACCCGGGTCATCCTGGATAAACACATTGCGGTAAGCGGTTATGACAGCAACCGCCTGACCGTATGAGAAAGATCCTTCAGCCAGGACATACTCTGTGTGTAACCCGGCATATCTGGTTTCTCCTGATAAATAGCCTCTGCCATACGTTGTGGCAGAGGCTGAAGCATGAAACTGACTTCAGGGATCAGTTAACATTTTTTCCGGAAACGGTAATCAGCAGTGGATGGTAGTCCTGGGGATCGAAAACCGATAACGGCAGACTGACACGATGGCCGTTACTTTCTTCAGTTGCTTTAATGATTTCGGTTGTGGCGACATTTTCCACGCACTCCGTTTCCAGAAATGCGTCTGTGGTTCGCGTGGCATTACTGTCACCAAAGGCTTCCGTTTCCATTTTTCTGGTCACCAGCGTCTGAGCATATTTGTCTTTGAGTTGCAGAGTGATGGTGAGGGGGCCAAATCCTTCATCGTTTCCGCCATTATCCAGCCGGAACTGGTAAGCACAAATATTTCCCGGGAGCCATATCGTATCTGTATTGCGTATACTGATGTAACGTTGATCCTGTGCCCGGAGTGGGGCAGACCACGTTAACCCCAGAATGAAGGCGGTAATCATGCAGGTTTTGAACAGGTGAATCATGGTATTTACCTCTCTGAGTCATGACGATGACACTGACAAATCAGGTGATAAAGCGTAAAAGGCGCAGAATAGCCGTTATGCCGGTAACTCCGGGGGTAATGCTTCTTCCAGTCGGTTAACCATATTGCCGAGATGGGATGCATCATATTCCATGACGGGGCGTTGCCTGATGATACTGACCACCAGTGGTTTGATTAACATATTGGTCGCGGCCCGTTGTTGTATACCGGCGGCGAAAATGATCTCCAGAGCATTCTGATCGATAACACGGGCCAGATTCGCGTTCAGATTTTCAATCTCATGTCCGGTCAGCAGGAAACTGCCGGCAAGCCATGTCACCTGCTCCTGAATCATTGCCAGAATTTTGACGCGATCTTCTTCAACCAGCGCTCCGGCAATTTTTCCTGATACAGCGGAGGCAATCATTCCCCCCAGAACACCGCCAACCACACGCCCTGTCAGTGCACCAAATGGTCCCAGTGGACTGAACAGTATCCCGCCCGCCACTGACCCGACAGCACCACCTGCCACACCGGAAGATGCCACGGCAAGATTCCTGATGAACTGCGCACCGGAGATCCGTCCCCGCAACATTTTGATCATGTCAGGGCCGGTTGTGACAGCTACCAGTGCCAGAGATGTCACCAGCGTACCCTTCATCACTTTGTTCAGGGCACTGATATTTCCTGCACCGGTCCCCTTCTGAAGCGCCTGCCGGACAGTCGGGCTGGCCGTCGAAAAATCAATATGCTTCAGCATACCCTGAACAACAGTGAGCCGGTGAAGTTGCTGGGTTGTGACGTAGACAGCCAGTGTGCGGGTGAAGGTTTTTCCTGCCTGGACAGCAGCTGTCTGCAGGGCAGCATCGCGATCGCCGGTGCTGAGCCAGAAGACCGATGCCGTCAGGGCAAAACTGATCCCTCCGGCCGCCAGACTGATAACCGACCCCTCGGCAATATCATAAGTGACCGATTCGATGGTCCCGAACCGGGTGATATTACGGGCCTGGGTATAAGTCAGATGTCCCCGACGAATCAGCCGGGACGCTTCTGCGGGATCGGTTACACCGGGTACTTTACCTTCGCGGATCTTATTCTTCATGGTTTCCACAGCGCCGGCATACTGATCACGGGGGACTTCCAGTTGCATGGGACCATGATTTCCCATGTAACGATACTGTCCGTTTTGTCCGTCGAATGCCGCACCGACGCTACGGGCTGCAGTTGAACAATATTTCGTCTGGATTTCTGTTCCGCTGACCAGTCTGTCTGCTCCATTTCTGGCATTATTATCACCGAGGATCCGTGCGTTTTTCAGACGGACTCTGTCGACAATATGGTTTCCCCGTTCAGCGGCAAACCCATGTCCCTGCCCTCCGGAAGCAAACATTTTCTCATTTGTACTCCAGGTTTCCGGCAGTTTCATGAGAATCAGACCATTCGCCGTTGCATCGGAAATAAAACCGGTGTAAGAACGTTCATAAATGTCCTGACACAGTGTTTCTGTTTCGCGACAAAGAGAGGAGCAGTACCATTCCGGATCCGGCTTATGATTTTCCGGGGCATGATGTACTTCTGTCAGCCCGCAGGAGGCACAGATACGAAGCTCATCCACGTGGTGGAATGATACAAAACGGCGGCCTTCTGAAAAGGGGTACCAGTCACCGCCGTCCAGGCAACGATCGAGAAAATCGTCATTCGCTTCCGGTGATAAATTCAGGCGGTTCCGGAAGAGGGTTTTCAGTTCATCAGGGGTAAATGACAGGCTCTCTCTCAGCTTTTCGTTGAAACCCGCCATGTTTCTTTCATACCAGGCATTGTCCAGTAGCCAGTTTCCGTCTGCCAGTTCAAATTCCCTCAGTTCTCCCCGGGAAATCCGTTGTGAAATGAGTGTCAGCCAGATGCGCTCCGTCAGCGTTTCAGGAAGGCTGTAATCGTTTTGCAAACTGCTCAGCCACGATTTACTGTTGAGCACCGGTTGTTCTTCCAGTGTCTGGCGGATGGCACTGGTCAGTCTTTTCAGCGCCTGGATCTGGCTGGCCGCCCATAGCAGCGTCACTAATGCAGCCAGCCAGTACAACAACCCGCCCCACCACATCAGTGAGGGTGAAATATCGAACTGCAATGCGATCAATGGTGCGTATGCAGAACACGCCATAAGGAAAAAAGCAGTATAAAAACAGCAGTAATACCCGTTAATTTCCTTGCTGATATCTTCAGGTGTGAGCCCGCTCTGCTGAATGGTTCTTATCTGCACGGGAAGAGCCAGCAGACCAGCGGCGAGAGCGGTGGTCAGAATAAATTTTACAGAGTCAAAAGTATGAGCCTCCAGTGCGATATGTTTACCATCAAGTCCCCACATGAAGCTGATGATCATTCCGGCAATCGTCAGAAATACGCCTGCCAGCCAGCGAATATGGAATAACCGGGTTATGCGTTCAGTGATATAGCCAGCCAGTAAAGCCGGACCGAACAGACACAGCAATATGAACCCTGCCAGCGCAGACGCTGTGCTGGTTAATGCTCTGAACAAAAGGCGAAGAATGGCAAATCCTGCGATCAGCAGAATCAGCGCGCCGACTATCTGTAACATAGTCACTCCGTGATGAATATCATGTTATTGTGAATGCCAGTGAATGTGGCACTGAAACGTTTTCCCCCGTCCGGATCCCGGTCATGATGACCGGGACCACAGAGAGGCAATGCAGAATTATCAGAAGGTCACATTCAGCGTGGCCTGACTGTTATAACTTTCAGCGCTGCTGCCGTTGATGCTGTGGGCATAACCGGCCTGAACGCCCAGGGTGATATTTTCCCGGACACGGGCTT
>ENA-OROQ01000201-OROQ01000201.1-human-gut-metagenome-genome-assembly--contig:-NODE-201-length-88450-cov-31.4904_pt1 | contig 88450 bp, 88 predicted proteins | sample MGYA00242136_ERZ509062 | MGnify/ENA primary metagenome ERZ509062 (study PRJEB26280, sample SAMEA2338735) | human gut metagenome | biome: human gut; feature: human-associated habitat; material: faeces...
ACTCAAGGAGTTAGAATAAACCGAAGCAAAAGGTTCGATTCCTGGTGGCACCACTTTTTAAGAAGGAAAAACGATGTAAATCCCTGAATTTCAAAGAAGTTCGGGGATTTTTCTTTTCCAAGAATAGGCAAAATCAGTGGGATTGAAGCAAACTATACGTCCTTATTCAAGGGACTGTTTTTAAAAGCCCGGAATGTTCCACTGCGAGGTATTTACTTCATTCTTTTACAGCACATTGCACTATTTTACATAACAGGGTTCTCGGTTCGATTTCCTAACTTTGTATCATTAAAAATCGAGCCGTATGGAAAGAAAAAGATTCAACGTGTTGTTCTTCATCAAGCGTAGCAAACTGTTAAAAAACGGGGAAGCACCCGTGCGTGTGCGTGTCACTTATGACCGCCTATACGTGGAACTTCAACTAAAGCGGAGCGTAAAAGTCCCACTCTGGTCGCAGGAAAAAGAGAAATCGACAGGCAAAGACCGAAACTCCGTAGAACTTAACCATTACATTGACGCCCTGCGTGTAAAATTCTATCAGATTTACCAAGACTTGGAACTGGAGGGAAAGATTATCTCCGCACGTGCCATAGTGAACCGCTATCAGGGAAAGGACGAAACTTTCAAGACATTGTATAATGTATTCAAGGAACATAACGACAACTGCCGGAAGCTAATCGGGACGGACTATGCCGACATCACCGTAAGACGTTACGACAATTGCCTTAAATACCTCATGGAACTGGTTAAACGGGATTACAAGGTAGATGATATGTTGCTGCGTGAGGTAAACGGGGAACTAGTGCGCAAATTCGATTTATACCTAAAGACAGAAAAGCATTGCGCACAGAATACCGTTATCCGGTACATGAAATGCTTTAAGAAAGTGATAAACCTTGCCATTGCCAACGAGTGGCTGACAAAGAACCCGTTTGCCGGAATCAAGTTTCACGAGGTGGAGGTAAACAAACAGTTCCTAAGCCAAGCCGAGATAAACCGGATATGGCAGAAAGAGTTCAAGATTGAACGGCTGGAATTGGTACGGGATGTTTTCATCTTTTGCGTATATACGGGGTTGGCATTCATAGACGTGTATAATCTGCGCCCCGAACACGTTTCAGAGGACAGCAACGGCAACCTGTGGATAGTGAAACCCCGTGAAAAGACAAACAACCTCTGTAACATCCCGCTTTTGAGCATTCCCAAACAGATACTTGAAAAGTATAAGGATAACCCTTACTGCATGGATAAAGGAACTTTGTTGCCCGTTCCCTGCAATCAGAAGATGAACAGCTACCTGAAAGAGATTGCCGACCTGTGCGGTATCAGAAAGAACCTGACCACGCACACGGCCCGGCACAGTTTCGCTTCGGTTATCGCACTGGCTAACAACGTGTCACTGCCGAACGTGGCTAAAATGCTGGGGCATTCATCTACGAGAATGACACAACATTATGCAAAGGTATTAGACCAAAATGTTTTAAAAGACATGCAAAGGGTTGAAAAAGTTCTTTCAGAAAAATGATTGCTAAAATTTAATTTGTATATTTGAACTTAAAATAAAAAACAACATTATGATTTACACTTTTTGGAATAATAAAGGAGGGACAGGCAAAACAAGCTTATGCTTCCAAACAATTACAGAGTATGCAATTGCTCATCCTGAGAAAAAAGTATTATGTATAGATTTATGCCCTCAGGCTAATTTATCAGAATTAATGCTTGGCGGATTATTAGGAGAAGGAGGACAAAAACTTACGCAAATTTGGGAAGAAAATGAAAATAGGAAATCGATTGGAGGGTATTTCCAAAAACGTTTATCAACACCTTATAATATACCCATTGACATTAATTTCGATGAATATGTAACCCATCCAGCTAATTATAATAATAATATTCCACAAAATATAGATATGATAGCAGGCGATAGAATTATAGAGCTTCAATCTAATTCTATTTCAGCGTTATCCATTACTCAAATTCCGGGATTGGACACATATGTAAAAGTAGTAAGTTGGTTAAAAGATTTACTCAATGAACAGCAAGGATATAATACTATCTTTATAGACACCAATCCTAGCTTTGCTATATACACACAAATAGCTTTAACTGCCACTGAAAAGTTACTAATACCTGTTATGGCAGATGATTCCTCAAAAAGAGCATTAAATAATGTTTTATCTCTAATTTATGGTCTAGAATTACCATCAACGATTTACAATGACTATGCCTATAATAATAAAATGACATCTGCAGGATTACCATTACCAAAGATACATCTTATTATTAAAAATCGAATTACACAATACATGGGACCAGCCTCTGCCTATGCGTCAGTATTAACTTCCATTGATACAAATATTGCAACGATACTATCAGAACAAGCAGACATTTTTACTTTTGACAAAATAGAAGATGGAATAGTGAACATACGAGATTTTCAAACGACTGGAGTTGTTGCATTCGCAGAAGCCTCTCCCTTCTCTCTATTATCAGTAGGTAGACATGACATATATGGCAATGACACTCAGGTAAGACAGGACTATCTTTCTAATTGCACGGATGCAATATCAGATATTATTGCTAAATTATAAAAATCGTAATAATCGCTAAAAGTCCAATTATGGAGGGTATTAAGAAGCAGCTATCCATATAGCCGCAATAAAAGCCAGCAACGTAATTTTTTAGCAAAACGAGATTGCTGGCTTTCAATCAACCAATACACCAAGAAAACAAGGTTTCAATATTTCAAATTATCATTCCTGTAATACTTATCTAACAAATTCATTATATCACTTTCCCGATAGATAATTTTTCCCGGAAGCTGCACGTAGCCCAGCAGCCCCGTGTCCCTGTAATCCTGCAACGTCCGTTTGCTGATGCAAAGCCGCCTGCACACCTCATCGCCCGTCAGGTAGTGTTCACCGTTCAATACCGGGCGATAGTTCATTACCACGTACTCCACGTTTTCCAGCACCCTGTCAAGGGAAGAAAACAGTACCAACGTGGTTTCGGAATCTTTCGTTATCAAATCCATACGCCTACTTTTTAGAATTGTCCCTTACTTGGTCGAGCAGAAAGGCTTCCACGTCCGAAGCCTTGTAGTAAATCTTGCCGTTTATCTGCGAGTAAGGCAGTTTTCCCGTATCACGGTAAGTCTGCATCGTCCGGGCTGAAACATTCAGCAAACGGCAGGTCTCGCAGTTATCCAGCCATCTGTCACGCTTCCTGCGTAAAGGCACGCAGAGCGCATCCACACGCCCCACAAAATTTTCAAACCTCTGTTTCCAAAGTTCAAAGGTTTTCTTTTCAATCGTCACTATTTCCATAACCTATATATTTATTCTTGTCAATACTCCGTTTTTCTTCACTGGTGCAAATATATAAGGCTGAATGACAGGTTGTTTCTTCCTGTCCGCAAATGACCTTGCGTGTCCGAAAATGTCCACCGCCAACCCAACAACAACACGAAAGAAATGAACCGATAACAAAAAACCTGTTTTTTCTCCACTCCCTAAATAAGTAAGGTAATGAACACAAAGCCGTTTTCTATTTGCCGACATTAATTTGGTGCAGAGCGAAGCAAAGCGATTCCAAACGGCTGACGCTTTGTTTTTTACCGATTTTTCTTATTTTATTTGTGGTGCTAATTCAAAAAACAAGCACCTATGAACAATCCTTTCGAAGAAATTTTCAAGCGGCTGGAGAACATCGAAAAGATGATTGCCCCGTTCACGGGCGTACAGCCCGAAGAACGGCAGGACGGAAAAGAGCCTGTGTTAGTCAAAATATCCGTTGCCAGCGGCATAACCGGGTATTCGGTCAATTACCTGTATCATTTAGCCAGTAAGGGGATGATACCGTGTGTCAAGCGTGGGCGTACCCTGCGTTTTGACATGGAGGAACTCAAAAAGTGGATGCAGCAGCAGTATGTCCCGGCTTCTAACAGACTTCCCGATGAAAAAGAAAAGAAGTGACGATGCACGGCATATCGAGGGCTGGCAGTCAAAGAACGAGCGCATCGAAAGCCTGTTGAACGTCCTGTACGATTTCCGGTTCAACACCGTAAAGAGCCGGACGGAATACCGGGCTGCGGATTCTTCGGGCTTGTACCAGCCCGTTACGAAATTCGTTCTGAACTCGTTCAGGCGCAGGCTGGATGCGACCGCTGGTATCGTCACCTCTGCCGAGAACATCCGTACCATACTGGAAAGCGATTTCGCAAGAAAGGTACATCCCATACGGGAATACTTCAACGCCCTGCCCTTACTGAATCCTGCCGAACACGGGCATATCGGCAGGCTTCTGAACACGGTACAGGTAGCCAACCCCGGCAAATGGGAGGAATATTTCACGAAATGGCTTATCGGTGTGGTAGCCAACGCCATGAACGACACAGGGTGTCAGAACCATACTTGTTTGGTGCTGACCGGGGACAGGCAGGGGCAGTTCAAATCGTGGTGGCTGGACAACCTTTGCCCGACACCGCTTAAGAACTACCTGTTCACCGGGAAGATAGACCCGCAGGGCAAAGACATCCTGACACTGATAGCCGAATACCTGTTCATCAACATTGACGACCAGCTAAAGGAACTCAACAAGCAGAACGAGAACGCATTGAAGAACCTTATCACCACCCCGGCGGTGAAGTACCGCAGACCGTATGATGTTTACATAGAGGAATACCCCCACCTCGCCAGCTTCATGGCTTCGGTGAACGGCAACGAGTTCCTGACCGACCCGACAGGCAGCAGGCGTTTTTTGCCGTTCGAGGTGCTGCGCATAGACAAGCCCACGGCAGAAAGCATCCGCATGGATAACGTCTATTCCGAAATCATGTACCTGTACCGTCAGGGCGTACGCTACTGGTTCAATGATGCGGAGATTGGGGAACTGCACCAAACAAATGCGGAATTTGAGGTGCAGACGGTCGAGTTCGAGATGCTGACACAATATTTTGAGAAGCCGACAGAGGAGGAAGAACCCTTGTTCTTTATGACAACGGCACAAATACTGGCACGCTTACGGGATATATGCCCCATGCAACTATCTGAAAAACGGCTGGGGGAAGCGTTACGCAAAGCCGGGTTCAAACGGGTACAGAAACGTATCGACCAACAGACCTATTCGGTATATGGGTATAGGATAAAGCCTGTTCCAACATCCTGTACAAACAGCGATTACGGTTAGCACGGTCATTTTACGATTGGTTATTACTGCAACGCAGTAACTGCCATAGTAAGATATATTTTTATTTTACAGCCTGTATATCAAATATTTAATAATAGCGCAGTAAGCAGTAAGATAAAACCGCAAACTTTTGGAAAAGTTTGGAAAAAGAAAAAACGCAGGAATTATCAGGGTTATATTTCTATCTTCTTTTGAAGAAATAACTTACTTATCTTACTGCATAAGAGATAATCCGCTGAAAGAAAAAGAATTATGCGCAGAAACATAGTGACTTTTCTTCTTACTGACTTCTTACTGTGCTACTGCAATTTATCAACATCAAAAAATAAAGATTATGACCTACAAGGAAGCCAACAATATCAGTATCAAGGATTACCTGAACTCTTTGGGAATCCAGCCCGTCACGGAAAAGGGAAGCTACGGGATGTACCGCAGCCCCTTACGGGAGGACAACACGCCAAGTTTCAAGGTGGATTATAACGCCAATCTATGGTGTGACTACGGAACTAGCGAGGGAGGGACGCTCATCGACCTTGTGATGAAACAGAACGGGTGCAACGCCTACGGTGCTATCTGCCGACTGGAGCAGGGCGACACTACCTCTTTTTCCTTTCACGGGAAAGACCTGCCCGAAAGGGACACGAAAAGGCATGCTACCAGCCCGATAGAGATACGCAGAATACAGCCGTTACAGAATCCGGCACTCATGCGCTACTTGCAGGAAAGGGGGATTTCCCCCGGAACGGCAGCCCCATACGTGCAGGAAATGTATTACCGCATCGGTGGGAAGCCTTATTTTGCGCTGGCGTTCAGGAATGATTCAGGAGGTTACGAACTACGCAATCCCCGTTTCAAGGGCAGCACATCGAAAGACATTACCCATATAAGGCAAAAGGGAGAGCCGAGAGAGAAATGTTTGGTATTCGAGGGCTTTATGGACTATCTTTCTTTCCTCACACTCCGGATGAAGAACTGTCCGACCATGCCCGACCTTGACAGGCAGGATTATGTCATACTCAACTCTACCGCCAATGTGCCGAAAGCCATTGACATACTGTTCCCGTATAAACGCATCCACTGCATGCTCGACAATGACGAAGCAGGATTTCGGGCAACACAGGCTATCGCTTTGGAATATTCCTACCGTGTGCGTGACTTCTCGGACAATTACAGGGGTTATTCGGACTTGAACGACTATCTGTGCGGCAGGAAGCAGGAACAGAAAAACAGTACCAGCCAAGCGCAGGAAATAAAGCAGGAAACCGGACAACGTGCCACCCCAAGACAGAAAAGGGGCAGGGGCATTTAGTCCGGCAGGATTACCAACGGTAAACGGTATGATTAGGGAGAGCAAGGTTATGTTTCGGTAAACCGAAACACCTTGCTTTGCTTGACAGCAAAGAAAATTTCTCCCGTTGGTCGCAATTTTTAAGATACCACCTAAAAGCAAAAACACATGACAGGAATAAGGAACAAACCGGGAGGTCGCCCGGCAAAAAGCCGGATAGACAAGCAGAACCGGGTAGTCAGCACGAAACTGACCGAGTTACAGTTCTACGCAATCAGGAAGCGAGCCACCGAAGCCGGGCTGCACGTCAGCGAGTACGTCCGGCAGGCTGTCGTTTCGGCAGAGGTAACGCCCCGGCTGAACAGGCAGGATGCGGACACTATCCGCAAGCTGGCGGGCGAAGCCAACAACATCAACCAACTGGCGCACCGGGCGAATGCCGGAGGGTTCGCACTGGTAGCGGTGGAACTGGTGAAACTCAAGAACAGGATTGTCGAAATCATAAACCAGTTGTCGGATGATTGGAAAAATAAGAAAGGGAAACGGATTTAAAGGCTGCGTGAACTATGTACTCGGCAAGGAACAGGCAACCTTGCTTCATGCCGAGGGAGTGTTGGCAGAAAGCAACCGGGACATCATACGCAGTTTCATTCTGCAAGCCGGGATGAACCCCGACCTGAAAAAGCCAGTCGGACATATTGCGCTAAGCTATTCCCCGGTGGACGCACCCAAGCTGACAGACGGGAAAATGGTACAGCTTGCACAGGAGTACATGCGTGAAATGAAAATCACCGATACGCAGTACATCATCGTGCGCCACCAAGACCGGGAACATCCACACGTGCATATCGTGTTCAACCGCATAGACAACAACGGCAAGACCATTTCGGACAGAAACGACATGTACCGCAACGAGCAGGTATGCAAGAAGCTGAAAGCCAAACACGGGCTTTATTTCGCTAAAGGCAAGGAGCATGTAAAGCAGCACCGTTTGAGAGAGCCGGACAAATCCAAATACGAGATTTACAATGCCGTAAAGGATGAAATCGGGAAATCAAGGAACTGGCGGCAGTTACAAACCCGGCTGGCAGAAAAGGGTATCGGGATTCATTTCAAGTACAGGGGACAGACTGGCAAAGTACAGGGCATATCCTTTTCCAAAGGCGAATATACGTTCAAGGGTTCGGAGATAGACCGCAGTTTCAGTTTCTCCAAGCTGGATAAATGTTTCGGGGATGCGGGGTTGAACACTGCCGGAAGCAACCGACAGACGGTTTTCGCACCTGTTCAGGAGCTATCGCAGACACCGGGCAAAGCCGACAGTCCGTTACTGGCAGGCTTGGGCGGTCTGTTCTCCGCCCCGTCCTCTCCGGCTGATGAAACGCCCGACAATCCCGGTGAAAGAAAAAAGAAGAAAAAGAAACGACACTTAAAATTATAGGAACATGGAAAATAACTTAATTTTGGAGGGGCTTCTCTCCATGGTTACGGAACTGAAAGAACGGCAGGAGAAGCAGGTAATGCCAGCCAGCCGGGAGGAAACGATTAACCGACTGGACGTTATCGAACAGCGCATTTCGGAAATGCAAGGTAAATCCGGCATTACTGAAAACATGGTGCAGGAGATTCTAAACCAAATCGGCAGTATCGGAAAAGGGCAGTCCGAGAACCAAAAACAAGACCTTGAAGATATAAAGAGGCTTATCGTGACCTCGCACCGATATTTCAAGGAGCGGTTAAAGGTGTTGTTCCCGGCTGATGATACACCAGCCGGAGAAATAACACCCGTTTCATGGTACGGCAAACTGACATACCGGGTAACTCTCTATTTGAAACCCAAGTTCTTTCTTCTTTCAGCAGGGATAATCATTTGTCTTGTGTCGCTTGCATTGAATGTGCGGTTTATACAAAGAATGCAGCGGTTACAGGACAACGATATAAGATACCGCTATATCCTGATGAAAGGAAAGGCAGACGGCAGCAGCCTTGATTTGCTGGAAACGAAGTTCAGCCGGGAACGGGACAACACTTTCATCCGAAGCCTGACCGATTCGGTGAAAGGCTTTGAATACCGCAGCAGGAAGCAGGCGGAAGCGTTGGAACGGGCAAGACTGTTAAACGAACAAGCCGAGCAGCTAAGGGAGCAAGCCGACAAACTGGGCAAACCATAAACCCAAAGCGAAGCCGGAGCAGAACCGCCCCGGCTTTCTAATTCACTTCTTTTTCTTCGTGCAGTGTTCTTTCTCGAACTGGCGTAGCGTGGTGACGCTGAACCGTTCCTTGATGAACTCCCGGACATCGGAAGCCTTGTAGTACACTTTTCCGCTGATTGTGAAGTACGGCAGCGCACTGATAGCCCGGTAGCGTTGCTGGGTCTTGATACTTACTTTGAACAGCAGGCACAAGTCCTGATTATCCAGCAGGTTGTCATCTTCGGGCAGCACCCTGTCGGCATTGCGCAGTACCCGTACATCCTTGCAGAGTTCTTCCAGTTTGGCGTACAGCTTCTGCATCCATACGCTGAAATCGTCATTGTCTATATACATGATTGCTTCATTTTTCTGATTATACATTCTTGTCTGTCAATCGATTGATGAAGCAAAGTTCAGAAAACAAGCGCAAAGAAATTACGGGGGAACTAATGGAATCCCCTATAAATAAATCATAAGTCACTGATTATCTATATCCTTTCTTGTCATGTTCCTTTTTGATAAGTTCTACCAGTCCATTAAGAAACCCGGTCAGTTTGCCCGGCTTTCGTTTTATCACGTCCTCATGTTTTTGGTAACAGTCGCCTATCCTGATGTTGAACAGCCATTCAAAAGCTTTCGCCAAGTCCACCAAGTAGGCGGGCTTACCGTTCTGATACACGATGTCTTTGGAGAGGAACAGACCGCTTACCATTTCCATGATGTTGATAAGGGCTGTTTTGTCAGCGAGATATAGAGGGGAAAGGACTTGTTTGTTGGTACGTTGCTGTAGCTGTTCCGGGTACTTGATACGCCATTCGATAAGGCGAATTTCGGTGTTTAAAAGTCCTATCGCTTCATCAATTAAGTGCAAATAGGGCATTTTTTTCTTGCTCAAACCGCACTCGGTACGATTTAAGACGATGCAAGCCAAAGGAGAAATAACGTACTAACACGCTATAATCCTGCTCATTAATACTAAAATCGGCTACATAGGCTGCTAATTCATTAATAGCTTCTATCAACTCGGATGCAGAAACTTTACGTTGAGAATATTCCGATAATAATCGAAAAAACTTCTGTTGTAATAATTTATTCATATTAATTGCTATAACTAAGAATATAGTGAGTATTCCTTATTATCCTAAAATAAAGAAACTCACTATATTGCTTCAATTTTATAGATTTTCTAATTCTTGCAAAATAGCTTTTCCCACCTCTAAGGCAGATTGAGGGTTTTGTCCTGTTATAATTCTATGGTCTACTGTAACATGTGACTTCCACAAACCGGATTTTTCAAAAAGACAACCTCTTTTTTTTAGTTCTGTTTCAAGCATAAATGGTACTATTGAATCTGTATTAAGGAATTTGTATTAAGGAATTTTTCTTCTTCATTCGTGAAACTATTTATTTTTTTACCCTTGATTAATAGCTCTCCATTTGATAATTTTACATTCAATAAAGCTGCTGGCGCATGACAGACAGCACTTACAACACCCCCATTTTCATAAATTGTTTGAGCTATTCTTCCTAAATCTTGGTTATTAGGATAATCCCACATAACTCCGTGTCCCCCAGCATAAAAAACTGCAATGTATTCTACAGGATTAACTTCTTGGGGATTTAATGTATGCTCTATTTTAAATCGATAAACCGAGTTTTCCCAAAACGCTTTATTTATTTCATCTGTCAAATCGACTGCTTCTGCTGGAGCTTTACCACCTTTGGAACTTACAAAATCTATCTCATACCCAGCACTTATCAAAACAGACCAAGGGTGGCTTACTTCTGATAAATAATAACCTGTTGGATTATTGGTATTTCCCAATCTATCATGGCTGGTAACAACAAATAATATCTTCTTTTTCATTTCCTAATTTATATATATGAAACAATTTCATTAATTTCCTTTCTCGTAGATAGTTGATGTTCTTTGCTGATTGGATAGCCAATGGGAATTATTGCTATAGGTTGAATATATGCTTCTAAATCAAGATTTTCCTTACACATCGCAACATCAAAATTGCATACCCAACAAGTTCCTAACCCTTGTTCTGCTGCTGCTAAACAAATATGCTCAGTAGTTATAGCCCCGTCAATATCAGCATGGTTTTTATTATCAAACTGTCGTTTCCATGCAATATCAGTATTTACGCAGACAACAATATATACAGGAGCTTCCGTAAACCATTTTGCCGGATAGCACTTAGCTAATTTCTGTTTTTGGGAATCGCTCTGTACTACAATAAATGTCCACGGTTGTTTATTGACTGCCGAAGGAGCCAAACGAGCACAATCCAAAATGTAGTCCAGTTTTTCTTTTTCTACCACTTGCTGTGCATAATGCCTAACAGAATGGCGTTCTTTTACTAATTCTAAGAAGTTCATAATTCATATATAATTTAAAAGATTATTTCAGAGAGCAAAATTATACCGATTTCATTCTTTGTTTTTAGTATATATTTTCCTAAATACAGTATATTTGCAACATGAAAAAGGAAAATCTACATCAGCCGTTTGAAATCAGCGTAAAAGAGCTCGAAGAATCTCCTCTTAAAGAGCATGAACATACATTTTTTGAATTAGTTTATATCCTTTCCGGAACAGGTTTACAATGCATTAATAATAATAAATTTGATTATCATGAGGGACATATGTTTCTAATAACCCCTCAAGATTGCCATTCTTTTGATATTCATACTACTACAAAATTCTTTTTCATTCGTTTTAATGATATATATATTCATTCTGGTTTCTTTGGAACTAAAAATATTAAGAACTTAGAATTTATTCTTCAACATGCCAATCATCAACCGGGTTGTATCTTAAAAAACATCACAGATAAACCGCTTATAAAGTCTATAATAGAAGCTCTTATAAGAGAATATGTAAATCAAGATTTGTATAACAAAGAACTGATACAACAATTAATAAATACATTGATAGTCATCGTTACTCGTAACATAGCCAAGTATCTGCCTGAAAAGATTGATGAACGTTCAGAGGAAAAGACATTAGATATTTTGCAATATATCCAAAACAATATATATAATCCCGATAAAATAAAGGCAGACACTATTAGCCAGCATTTTGGCATCTCGCAAAATTATTTGGGGCGCTATTTTAAAAAGCATACAAATGAAACAATGCAACAATACATCATCAAATATAAGTTGAAGTTAGTAGAAAACAGATTATTGCATAGCGAAATGAGAATCAATGAGATTGCTGCTGAATTAGGCTTTACAGATGAAAGCCACTTAAACAAGCTATTCAAAAAATATAAAGGCGTCATACCCTCTGAATTTAGGAAAAGGAATTTATGACAACTATTTTGTTTTCACTGATTTATCCGTAAATTTGCACTGTTAAGATAAAATTCATGCTAAATACAGAAAACATACAATCACTTATTGATAGCGGAGAAGGCTACAATGTAGAATTTAAGGTTCGTGTTCCTTCAAAGGTGCGTGAACTGACAGAGGAAATATGTGCTTTCGCCAATGCAGACGGAGGATATTTGCTTATTGGAGTAGATGATAACGGACAAGTGGTAGATACTAACTTAGAAAACGATAAGCGTTCTGCTATTCAAGGTTCTATCAGTGAAATATCTCCTGCACTCCACTGTGAATTGTATTCCGTAAATATTGTGAATAAAACTGTTTGGGTGATTGATGTTCCGTCCGGCAAGGATAAACCTTATATATTCTCCGGTTCTATCTATGTCCGTGAGGGGGCAAACTCACAGAAACTTCGCACAGCCGAAGAAATGCGCAGCTTCTTTCAGGAATGTAACAAAATCTTCTTCGACCATATACCCTGCCATTGGTTCAATATCTACACAGATGCAGATGAACAGATGATTAAGGATTTCCGAACAGAAGCAAAACTAAGTCCATCCACACCCGACAAACAAATATTTGAAAACTTGGAACTGTTTACCGAGAATGGAACGGCAAAGAACGGTGCAGCGATGTTCTTCGGCAAGCAACCTGAACGAAAGTTTCCACATGCTATCACAAGGTGTGTTCTTTTCAAGGGAACGAATAAAGTCTATATTATAGATGATAAAACATTCGGAGGTTCATTGTACCAGCAATATCTACAGGCTATAGCTTGGTTGGAAAGTAAACTGCAAGTAGCCTATAAAATAGAGGGAACAGGACCAAGAGAAGAAATTTGGGAAATACCTCTGACCGTATTTAAAGAAGCCATTATAAACGCTCTGTCACATCGTGATTACTATGAACAAGGTGCAAGCATTATGATAGAAATGTTTGACGACCGGGTAGAGATTTCCAATCCCGGAGGACTTCTGCCTGTTGTGGCTAAAGATTTCGGGCATAAAAGTATGACACGTAATCCGTTAATTTTCAATTTATTTACCCGTATGCACTTAGTAGAAAGAGTTGCATCCGGTATTCCTCGTATGCAGGAAGCCATGAGGGAAGCAAATCTGCCCGAACCGGAATTCCATACAGAGGGGATGTTTACAGCAGTATTCAAACGCCAAATCTCTAACTCTGCCAACTATGACACAGTAAATGGCAGAGTAAATGACATAGTAAATGATACAATAAACGAGAATGAACAAGCTATTCTCAATCTATTGGTAACTACTCCCGGCTTAAATGCTTCTGAAATCAGTAAGCATATCAACAAAAGCTTAAGAACGACTATGCGATATATCAAGATTTTACAAGACAAAGGTTTGATAGAATTTAAAGGCGCACCCAAAACTGGAGGATATTATATATTAATTTAATAGATATTTATGGAACAAAATTTTTTAGAATCAAATTTTTTACAAACTATTATAATGACAATAACTGTTTGTGTTACGGCTATTATCTATTGGAATAATAAAAGAAATGCACCTCAAGCAGCAGCAACTATATTGAAGCTTCAAATTCAGGATATTGAAGAAAATATTGAAACATTGAAAGCGGAAGCGATTGTAGGAAACAGTTTGTCAGAACAACCATTATATTATTCAAGAATTATTTTTGAAGAGAATAGTTGGTTAAAATATAATCACATGTTTGCTAATAAACTAAAAGCTTCCGATTTTGAAACAATAGATAAGTTTTTTAAAGTAGCTCAAGAAATTAAAACTCAACAGATTTTTATCAAAATGAAAATCCAAGATTCAATAAATACTAAATGCTCTTTTTATTATTTACAACAATATAATAGAATAAATCAAACAGTATCTGATATTAGAGAAAATAGAGAACAACTTTGTACATTTGATTTACAATATGCTAAAACTCTATACAATACTCCAGCTTTAAGTGTCGGAACATATATACATCAAGAATTATGTAATGGGTTAGAAAAAGGATTAAATAGATACCAAAAACTATCAGGAAGTATTGCTTTTCAAAAACTATGTGAAGTTGGCAAGATTATTCGTTAATACTTATTTGTTTTTTACTTCTTAATCACTATCTTTGTATTCAGAAATCGTACCCAAGATACAAACTAATGTCGAACGGTGCAAAGCCGTGAAAACCTTATTCAAGGGACTAACATCGTGATAAAGATATAACTTATTGAGAAATAGTGCTATACAAACCGATTTTCGGTTGCTGGTGGCACCACTGAAAATCAAAGGGTTACTCATATGAGTAACCCTTCTTTATTTTTACCTCTCTGCGATATAAACTCCACTAATAATGGCTAAAGCGCCAATACCAGAAGCTATCGTAATAGTTTCTGATAGAAAAATCGCAGAAGTTATCAAGGTGACCAGAGGGACAATGTAAATATAATTGGCTGTTTTTGATGCTCCGAGGGCTCTGACTGCCGTATTCCACATGATATAACAAAGCATTGAGGCGATGACACCCAGAAATAATATATTTAAATATACGATTGGCAGTTTCAATAACTCTAGTTTGATATTTAAAGGGTAGATCGCAAAATAGAAGAAAAGAGAAAGTATCCCATAAAAAAATACTTTTCGTGTAATAAACAAGGTGGGATAAGAACGACTCAAACGCTTTAGGATAAGACAGTAAAAAGCCCACATCGTAGCGGCAACTAAAGTGAGAAAATCACCAAGTGGATTTACTTTTAAAAGAACACTGCCGTTGAAAACAACTAATCCGACTCCAAATAAGGCAACTAAAGATCCATATAACAGTCCTTTCCTAAGAGATTCTTTATAAAATAGGTGAGACAATACCGTTGTAATGATCGGTGCTGTACAGATCAATAATGAAACGTTGGAAGCCAATGTGATGCCCAATGCCGTATTCTCCGCTATGAAGTATAGGGAGCCACCACATAATCCAGACAAGAACAATAAGAATTCATCTTTTACGCAATTAGCCCACAACCGTCGATGCGCTATAGTCAAAATACAAAAATACGCAAGTACGAAACGGTATAACAATATCTCAACCGGTGATAATCCTGTATTAATCAGTATTTTTGTGGAGACAAACGTTGTTCCCCATATAATGACTGTCAATATGGCGATACTATGATACAGAAGATCTTTACTTTTAAACATAATTGTGTTAGAATTAGATTTTTATTTGCTGCAAAGTTATTTAAAGAAGATTGTTTTCCTATATGTCAATCTTAAATACGATAATTTTCCTATTTTTGTCCTGTTTTGCATTCTATAATTCTAATTCGGGGATATTAAATCAAATAAAACAGGAAAAAAAACTATGGCACTACTTGATGAGACAGATATTGAAATTCTTCATTCTTTGCAAAAGGACGCGAAGATCAATGCAAAAGAGCTTTCTGAGAAACTTCATATCTCCAAGACTCCTATTTACGAACGAATCAAACGTTTAGAAAACGAAGGATATATAAAAGGATATGTGGCATTGGTCGACAATAAAAAAATAGGATTACCCTTGATCATTTTCTGTAATGTATCTTTAGCTGTACACGATGATGAGCATATCGAACGCTTCAAAGAAGAAATACGGAATATCGATGAAATAATGGAATGTTACTCGACGGGAGGTATTTATGATTTCTTTGTCAAAGTGGTTCTTAAGGATTTAGATGCCTATAATCAATTTGTGTTCGAGAAATTAACCAAGGTTCATGGCATCGTGAAGATGCAAAGCTCTTTTGTACTTAATGAAATCAAGAATACTACAGTTTTGAATATACCCAAAAATAGTTGATTGAAGCTTAATGTCGCAGTATTAATATGAAATGTCTCTTTTTTACTATAGAATTGATTAGGGGTTATTTACCTTTGCCCCGATAAATTAAATTCTATAAGATGCAGTCATTTAAAATAATAAAGCCTATTCATATATTAACTCCTTATGTGAGATATTATTGGATACTGGAAGATGGCGCGGATGTTTCTGTATCTGAACGGACTTTACCAACGGGCTGCATACAATTAGTATTTCATAGGGGTAAAAGGCTTTTATTAGTAGGAAAAAAAGAATCGCAGCCTCAAGCGTTCATCTGTGGGCAATGCCTCAACTTTTCAGATGTGATGTCAGCCGGAAAGATTGAAATGATCACGGTTGTTTTTCAGCCGTACGCGGCAAGAGCCATCCTTCAACTTCCCCTTAAGTTCTTTTATGGAGAACTTATAGCGGTGGATGCTATAGAAGATTTGGAATTATCAATATTATCCAGAAAAGTGATAGAGGCTGATGATCATGAAACTTGCATCCGCTTGATCGAGCAGTTTTTGATTCACCGTCTTTATAGGTTTGAAGGCTATGAATATAATTTAAAGCGAATATCCGCAGTCCTCCATCAAATAAATGAACAAGCGAAAACTAATATTTCTGAGTTATCTGAAACCGCATGCCTGAGTTCTAAACAGTTCAACCGCATTTTCTTAGATTATGTAGGAGCTACGCCCAAAGAGTTTCTTCGTATCGTTAGGATGCAACGGGCTTTATTTAAGGTACAACAGAATCCATCCATTTCATTCGCTCAATTAGCTTATGAATGTGGGTTTTCAGATCAGTCACATATGATAAAAGAGTTTAAGCTGTTTTCCGGCTATACACCCACGGAGTATCTTTCCTTATGCGCTCCTTATTCTGATTATTTCTCGGAGTGATCAAGATGTCCTTTTTCTTCTATCCTATAGATACGATACGCTCTACTTTTGTGATGTCTTCGCGAGGACATTAACAGTAACTATAAAAAGAAAACAAAATGAACAATTTAATTGCTTTTTTCGAGATTCCAACTGTAGACTTTTATCGAGCGATCGATTTCTATGAAACTATTTTGGGACTAAAATTATCGGTTTCCGAATGTGAGACAGAGAAGATGGCCTGTTTTATCGAGCAAGGAGAAGCGGTTGGGGCTTTGTTCTACGCTCCTAGTTATCAACCTTCGCCGGATGGTATCTTAATCCATTTTAATAGCCAAGATATCGAGGACACTTTATCTAAAGTATTGGATAAAGGGGGTAAAATTATTATACCCAAGACAAAGATTGAAGCGGAAAATAAAGGATACTTCGCCGTTTTAGAAGATAGCGAAGGAAATCATGTCGGTATCTACGAAAAATAAGTATCTTTGGCCAAGATATCCCTACAATATATAATATGAAAGAAAATAAGTATGATGATGAACGCTTTTTCGGTCAATACAGTCAGATGTCTCGCTCTGTACAAGGGCTGAGAGGAGCAGGAGAATGGCATGAGCTAAAGAAGATGTTGCCTGATTTTAACGGAAAGCGTGTATTGGATTTAGGGTGTGGTTTTGGCTGGCATTGTCGATATGCCATAGAGCGAGGGGCGACCTTCGCTTTAGGCATTGACCTTTCTGGGAAAATGTTGGACAAGGCACGGGAGATAAATCCCTCCCCGTTGATCGAATATAAAAGAATAGCAATCGAGGATTTTGATTTTGCTCCAAATTCTTTTGACATCGTGATCAGCTCCTTGACATTCCATTATCTCGAGTCGTTCGATACGGTTTGTACAGAGGTATATAAATGTTTAACGCAAGAGGGTGTCTTTGTCTTCTCTGTGGAACATCCCGTTTTTACTGCTTATGGCAATCAAGATTGGATTTACGATTCGGAAGGGAAACCTGCGCATTGGCCGGTGGATCATTATTTTCAAGAGGGAATCCGGCATGCTCGTTTTTTGGGAGAGGATGTAACCAAATATCATAAGACACTTACGACTTACGTGAACGGATTGATCAAGGCGGGTTTCTGTATCACCCATCTGGTGGAGCCTCAACCGGACGAATCGATGCTGGATACGGTTCCCGGGATGCGAGACGAACTTCGCCGTCCGATGATGTTGCTTATCGCCGCTCGAAAGAATTAAAAAAAAGCGTATCTTTGTGGCTGAAAAGATGTCTTTTCCGTGTGCTTGCTAAACCACGTATTAAAAACAAGAAAGATATGAAACAACAAGATGCCGCTTTGGTATGCTTCTCGGGTGGACAAGATTCCACGACTTGCCTTTTCTGGGCGAAGAAGCATTTTTCACGTGTAGAGGCCGTATGCTTCACATACGGACAGAAACATTCCTTGGAAATAGAGGTCGCTCGAAAGATCGCCGCGGATGCGGACGTACCTTTTCAGTTATTGGACGTATCGCTTATCAGCCAGTTAGATCCCAATTGCTCGCTTACGAATGCGAGCATAGAGATGGATCAAGAGAAGCCGGAGGATAGCTATCCGAATACGTTTGTGCCCGGCCGTAATATGGTATTCCTTACTTTCGCCGCTATCTTAGCCCGTGGTAAGGGGATTTATCATTTGGTAACGGGTGTCTCCGAGGCTGATTATAGTGGTTATCCGGATTGCCGGGATACGTTCGTGCGTTCTCTTAACGTAACATTAAATCTGGCGATGGATGAGCAATTCGTAATTCATACCCCGCTTATGGACCGGGATAAGAGCGAAGTCTGGGAATTGTCGGACGAGCTGGGCGTCTTTGATCTAGTACGTACGCAGACGCTGACTTGCTATAACGGTGTTATGGCTGAGGGATGTGGGCATTGCCCCGCTTGCAAACTTCGCAAGGACGGATTGGAGAAATACCTGAAAAGGAAAGAAGAGAATCAAAAGTAAATTTAAAGAAATGGACGAGAGAAAACAAGAAGGAGAGTTGCACTTATTAGGTGGCTCTACCGTATATAAACAGGATTACGCTCCGGAGGTATTGGAGGCATTTACGAACAAGCATCAAGGAAATGATTATTGGGTACGGTTTAATTGCCCGGAATTCACCAGTCTCTGCCCGATTACCGGACAACCGGATTTCGCTACGATTCATATCGATTATATCCCCGACGTGAAAATGGTAGAGAGCAAGAGCTTGAAGCTTTACTTATTCAGCTTCCGCAACCATGGGGCGTTTCATGAGGATTGCGTGAATATTATCATGAAGGACTTGATAAAATTAATGGATCCGAAATATATCGAAGTTACTGGTATATTCACACCGAGAGGCGGTATAAGTATTTATCCGTATTGCAATTACGGTCGTCCGAACACCAAGTTTGAGCAGTTGGCCGAGAAAAGATTATTTGATCATAATCAATAAGATTTCTGACAAATCGTTATCTGTTTCGGCAAAAAACGGTATATTTGCAGCAAGAAATGTTAACTAACTAATAAATCATTTTAGACCATGAACAAAAGATTGCTTACAGTTGCGGCTTTCGCTTTAGCGGGTTGCGTCACTATTGTCGCTCAAGACAAGAAAAAAGAGTTCAAGATGCCTATAGGTTATGCGGGTATCACGCATGAGATGTCCGAGTTTTACGAACCTGTTCCGCCGGTAGTCACTCCGGGTACAGATTTAAAAGGTGGAGGTTTCACGGCTCCTTCCGACGCTATCGTTTTGTTTGACGGCAAGGATCTTTCCGCTTGGGAGAGCGTAAAGGGCGGTGCCGCCGAATGGGATGTGCATGATGGTGTATTTACCGTAAACAAGAAGAAGGGTGACATCCAGACCAAACAGAAATTCAACGATTTCCAGATGCACATCGAGTGGCAGGTCCCGACGAATATTACCGGTGAGAGCCAGTCGAGAGGTAACAGCGGTATTTTCCTACAAGGGATGTATGAGGTTCAAGTGTTAGACTGCTACAATAACCCGACTTACGTGAACGGCCAGACTGGTAGTATCTACAAACAATCCATTCCTTTGGCCAACGCCATGCGTAAACCGGGCGAATGGAACGTATACGATATCATTTATACCGCCCCCACTTTCAAGGAAGATGGTTCTTATCGCACGCATCCAACCGTAACGGTTATCCAGAATGGCGTGGTTTTGCAGAACCATACGACGATATTGGGTACGACAGAGTGGATCGGTTTCCCACAAGTGAAGAAACATGGCGCAGGCCCTATCATCCTACAGAGCCATGGCGATCCTAGCGAGCCGATCAGCTTCCGTAATATCTGGATTCGTGAGCTATAAGAGAAACGTGTTGATTGTAATAAGAAGGGATGGACTTGATATTAAGCTCATCCCTTTTTCGTTAAATAACAGGCTGGTTTTATATGAGAGAAACATTTTTTTCTATAGCACGAAATTTTAGTTTTCCTTAGATGAAACAAAAGTTTTCCAATGGAGAAACTCTAGTTTCCTGCTGAAAAAACTTTAGTTTTTCGATAATGAAATTAACAAAAACTGTAATTGGCTGATTAATAGCAATTATACTATTATCTCTTCTCCGGCATATATTTCCAAAAACGAGCCGGCATATGTTGGCGATGAAGCCGTGGGTTTAAACGCTCCTTGATAGCGATAGACTTAAAATACTCTTTCCACATACTTTGAAAAAGTTTCTCATCCTTATCCATGATATCCTCACTGAGCAATCCGGTCAATAAGTGTGAATCTTTCTCTTCGAAACGGACTTCTATCGTATCGTTAAGATCATAATAATATCCATACTCTCTTTTTAAGTCGTAAATGAGCCATTGCTGATCAGCGAAACGGTCTTGCGCATAAGGTAATACCAAAGGTAATACGTTATATATAGGTGCGATGGCAGCAAAGTAAGTTCCATCCGCCGCTTTTTGGAAACGAAAGAATTGCATCACTCGCAAGCGTTCGTTGTTTACTTTCTTCCAGATCTTGGCCGTTTCCAATATGTCCGGGTCACCAAGATTGAACTCAATCGTGGCTGGAGCATCGATCGCTTTGCGGATATATCTGAATAACAACAGGTCTACTTCCGGTAATTCCGACAACCAAGTTACCGTCAACCCGGAAAGAGAAGACTTGGAGATTTTCTTCTCAAGCCCTTTCCATACCCGCTCTGCTTTCCGGTCGTCCGTATAAATCCGGATCGCCTCGTCATAGAACAATGGAAATGGCTCACCCTCGGTTACTAACAAATCCGGAAAAGTTCGACGGGAATAGGCATCGAATACAGCGGTAAGCAATCCCTCAAAAGTCTTGTCGTAAACAAATATAATCATTATCAATCCTTCTTATAAAACAGGCGTTAATCTATAAAAGGCAGTATAAGCTGCCGATCGTCTACTTTCTTTCCGCTCTTTCTCGTCAATAGTTGCCGGACGGTTTCAGGGCTGACCTCATTCACGGTCTGCGTCGGGAGCTCCCGGCAAGTAATAAAATAGCTAGCCTTTTTCATGACCACTCCTATTTTCTTCAACTGCTCTGAACCGAGATTAGCGTAACGCCGGGAAACGATTATGATCTTTGCCGATTTCACGCCAATTCCCGGAACCCGAAGAAGCATCTCGTAATCCGCTTTATTGATATCTACCGGAAAGACCTCCGGATGCCGCAGGGCCCAAGCCAACTTCGGGTCCACGTCTAGATCCAGATCCGGATATGCGTCATTGACAATCTCATCTACCTTGAATTGATAAAAACGCAATAACCAATCCGCTTGATATAAACGATTCTCACGGACCAGCGGAGGCGTGGTAAGTGCCGGAAGACGGTTATCATACGCATTTACCGGAATGAATCCCGAATAGTAAACACGCTTCATCGTAGGTCTCTGATATAAGGCCGATGATAGACGAAGTATATCCTTGTCGGTATCCGCCGTAGCGCCAACGATCATCTGCGTGCTTTGCCCGGCGGGAGCGAATCGTGGGGCATACCGGAAACGCTTGCGTTCCTCGGCGCTTTGTAATACACCTTGTTGGATATAACGCATAGGGGCAAATACGCTTTTAAAATCCTTTTCCGGAGCTAGAGTCCGCAAGCTCGCCTCATTCGGGATCTCTATATTCACGCTTAAACGATCGGCGTAAAGCCCAGCCTCATTTACCAATTCTTGGCTGGCTCCGGGGATACTCTTCATATGTATGTATCCATTGAAGTGATGTACGAGGCGCAAATCCTTGATGGCTCTCACCAACCGTTCCATCGTGTAATCCGGGTTTCGGACCACGCCGGAGCTTAAAAACAATCCTTCAATGTAATTACGCCGGTAAAACTCGATCGTAAGATTCACCAACTCGGTAACGGAAAGCGTAGCTCTCGGTAAATCATTACTTCGCCGGTTGATGCAGTAGGCGCAATCATACATACAATAATTCGTCAGCATGATCTTTAAAAGCGAGATACACCGTCCGTCCTCAGCGAAACTATGGCAAATACCCCATCCCGCGGCACTTCCTATAGCCCCGCTCTTATGCGAACGGGAGGTTCCGCTGGAAGCGCAGGATACGTCATATTTTGCCGACTCGGCCAAGATTTTCAATTTCTCGAGCACTTTCTCGTCCATAATTTCACCGATATGTTTCGTACAAAGATAATGATCTCACAGAAATCAATAGTACGTTTTAAAGAGATTTAAATGTGATAAAAACCTTATATTTGTATCGTGAAAATTTTGGAAGTGCCTTACTTCGTTGAAATCGCCAGTTTTAACAGCACACAAGGCACAAGCCCTCGCTATATCTGCGGGTTGCTTGTCTACGTGTGCATAGGTCTCTGGCGATACCTTACGAAGTGTGGGCGACAACCCGCTTTTTTTCTAAGCATAAAAGGGCATGAAAGTATCTAAACAAAATATTAAGAACTTGTTATCTTCTGTTTCTTCAGACGGCAGAGGGGCATTTGAGCGCTTTTATAATTTGTATTACGATCAGGTATTCCGTTTTGCGTATTATTGCCTTGGAGAGAAAGAGGCTTGCAAGGAGGTCGTGTCCGACGTGTTCTTTTCTATTTGGAAATCAAAAGCACGCTTAAAAGAGATAGACAATATAGATACTTACTTGTATATAACGGTACGCAACGAAGCGCTTCGTCATATTTCAAGAAGCAATAGTGTCAATAAAATCCAGATGGATCAGTTATATTCATTTGAACCAGAGGAAGAAGCTACTCCTGAGGGTATGTTGGAATCGCAAGAAATGCGGGAACTTTTTAATCTGGCAATTGATGAGCTTCCCGAAAAATGTCGCCTAATATTCTTGATGATCCGTGAGGAAGGATTAAGTACCAAGGAGGTCGCTAAAATCCTATCCATCCAAGAGAGTACGGTCCGAGTGCAAATGAAGATTGCGGTGGAGAAGTTAATAAAACGGTTGAAATCGGATTTTCCTGATATTTCGTTTGTTTTCATATTAATATCCATTTTCCAATAAAATCAAATTAGCCAATGAAGTATATATTCCAAGGCTCTTGAAGTATATATCCTATAGCACTTAAAGTATATATTCTACACAGAAGGGAGTAATACTAGGTGAAAATGACTTTCTACACGACAATTATTTGGATGTTTTATGCATCTAGGACATATTTCAAACATTTTAAAAAAAACGTCTTTCTCTTTAAACGAATTTCATCGATCCTTACTCCTCATTATAAGAAAGACGAAATATGGAGACAAGAAAAGAGATCATAAAGCAAATGGGTGACGCAATGAGGGAAGATATCTTCCTAGAGGTCAACAACCGTATCGAACGCAGCTTGCGCAGAAGGTTTTGGTTGAGAATATCTGCGGTCGCCGCCTCCGTCACGCTTTTGTTCAGCATCTCCAATTATATCTCTTTCCACGAAGGCTACAAGAAACTGAACAGCCAAATGGTAGAGATGGTGAATCCGATGGGAATGCGATCCTCCGTAGTCCTGTCTGACGGCACGAAAGTGATCCTCAACGCCGGTACGACATTGAGTTATCCGACAGCTTTCGTCTCCGGGCAGAGGGAGGTAAAGGTGAACGGTGAGGCATTCTTCGAGGTATCGCACGACAAGGAGCATCCCTTTATCGTTAGCGCTGAAAATGTTAAGGTGAAAGTATTAGGAACGAAGTTTAATGTGAAGGCCTATGATGACGATGATAATATAGAGGTGACTTTAGCGGAAGGGAAAGTCGGTGTCGGACTTGACACTAAAAATCTCATCCAGATAATGCCGGGACAGCAAATAAAATATATGAAAGCCTCACATCGCTTTATCAAGAGAGAAGTGAGATTACAAAGTTATACTTCGTGGATTTGTGGTAAATTCTATTTCACCAACTATCCACTAGAGAAAATCGCTAAGCAACTGGAAAGGAGTTTCAACGTAAGGATACAGATCCTCGGGAATGATTTGAGGAACGCAGCTTTTACCGGTGATTTCGTACGGGGAGAGAACATAGACCAAATCCTCCGGGTCATGACCGCTAATCGACTTATAAAGTATGAGATAGAAGGGGATCAAATCACGATCTCGAAAAAGTAAATCAAATGAGTTATAAACGTTAAATCGATATGCCTATGAAATAGAAAAAAGAGGGAATAGAGAAAAACAAAACGGAAAATGCTACCAACATCTTCCGTTTCTAAAGACTCAAGTCTTAATTATCGCAACACAATTAAAAACTTTAAATCATTGCAAAAGTATGAAATTTATTTCACACACAAGGCATTATATGCCTAATGTTAACCTAAAAAAAACATATAACATCATGAGACTATCTGTTGTACTATGTATGCTCAGCTTATTTTGCGCATCCGCGAAAACGGGTTACTCTCAAGTAGCGGAAATATCATTGAATCTGCACAATGTTACTATCTCGGAGGCGCTTGAAGAGATCAAGCACCAAAGTGAATACTCTTTTTGGTATAAGAATGATGAGATTAATCTTAATGAGAAGATCTCTGTGAAGGCTAATAAGCAAAGTATCAACCAAGTATTGCATGGCATTCTTGGTAAACAAGGTTTGTCTTATACAATCGATGATAAACATATCATAATCTACAAGAAAAATGAACAGCCTCGGATGGTCCAACAAGATGGTAAAATTACAGGTATCATTACCGATCAAGCGAATGTACCCATCATTGGTGCAAATGTTATCGTAAAAGGTTCCTCTATAGGTAGCATATCCGATATGAATGGGCATTTCAGTTTAGATGCGTCGGAAAAGGATATACTTCTGATATCTTATATCGGTTACATGACTAAAGAAGTAAAAATAGGCAAGCAACGTTCCCTTAAAATCCAACTGACTGAGGATACCCAAAATATTGATGAGGTTGTTGTCATTGGCTATGGTTCTGTGAAGAAGAGTGATTTAACGGGTGCTGTATCTTCTGTTAAAACAGCTGAATTACAGCAAACGCCCATGACTTCTATCGATCAAGGTTTAGTCGGTCGAGCCTCTGGTGTGCAAGTAATCCAAACCTCTGGTATGCCGGGAGCCGTAGCCTCTATTCGGGTACGTGGCAGTAGTTCTTTGCAAGGTGGAAACGAGCCTCTATATGTTATCGATGGTTTCCCTGTTTATAGTGGTAGTGGTTTCGGTAATACGGGTGGTAAGACACAGATGAGTGGTTTGTCTACAGTGAATCCATCAGATATTGAGTCTATAGAGATCTTGAAAGATGCCGCCGCCACGGCGATCTATGGAGCACGTGCGGCGAATGGTGTCGTATTGATCACAACAAAAAGCGGTAAAAAGGGACGGGATATTATCTCTTTTGAGGCAAGTTTTGGAATATCAAACGTATCCAAAAAGATAGATGTCATGAATGCGCAAGATTATGCGAAATTAGTGAATGAGGCTTATGCAAATGATGGATTGAAACCCTATTATGATGCTACGGCTTTATCTGAGATCGCAAAGATCGGTAATGGGACGGATTGGCAAGACGAGATCTTTCGTGGAGGAAGTACGCAAACATATCAATTAAGTTTTTCGGGTGGTGACGAGAAGACACAATATGCGATATCAGGCAATTACTCAGATCAGAAGGGAATTGTTATCAACTCTGATTTCAAGCGTTACTCCATACGCTTGAATTTGGATCGTAAAATATTCAAGAATTTTAGTGTGGGAACACACATGACCGCCAGCCATACGATTAGTAATTCCGTAGCAACTGATACTGGAGGAGAAGACGGAACTATTTCTGGTGCATTAAGAATGAATCCTATACAGCCTGTATATGAAGATGAGTTGACAGGTGCATACACTCAAATTAATGTTCCTGGAATATTAGTTCCAAATCCGGTAGCGACAGCAAAAGAACGGAAATTTAATAATGCGACTTCACGTTTGCTTGGAGATATTTATGCACAATGGGAGATCATTCCGGATTTAAAACTGAAAGTATCATTGGGAGCGGATGTGATGTATCATAAGACAAACAGATATACCCCGTCCAATATTTATCAGTCTGGAGGAGTTGCCTCGGCTTATGTAGGTGTAAATAAAAGTATAAATTGGCTGAACGAAAATACACTGACTTGGAATAAAACATTTGCAGAGGAGCACGACTTAAGCTTGTTGGGTGGTTTTACGATGCAAAAAAATAATGCGGAATATGTAATGGGATCCTCCTCAAATTTCGTGAATGATGTAATGCTTTATAATAATCTGGGAGCTGGTTCTGTTTATAACAAACCGGAATCCAACGCTACTCAATGGAGTTTGATGTCGTATTTAGCTCGTATTAATTATACGCTGAAACATAAGTATCTATTTTCCGTGAATGCCCGTGTTGACGGCTCTTCTCGTTTTGGGACAAACAACAAATATGGTTTCTTCCCTTCCGCTTCTGCTGGGTGGCGAATATCGGAAGAGGCTTTTATGGAGCCTGTAAAAGAAGTCATTTCGAATTTAAAGTTAAGAGCCAGTTATGGTTTTACAGGTAATACGGAGATCGGTGTATATGAATCATTGGCAACTTTAGGTACTAGTAATTGGATCTTAGGGAATCAACTCGTATCAGGATTTTTCCCAAACAAAATTCCTAATCCTGACTTAAAGTGGGAGCGCACCGGACAATTTGATATTGGTTTAGATTTAGGCTTGTTCAATAATAGATTACGCATCACAACAGACTATTATAAGAAGAAAACAACAGACCTGCTGTATAGTGTTGCAGTTCCTGCTACATCTGGATATCAAACCATGTTGAAGAATATAGGTAGCATAGAAAATCAAGGATATGAATTATCAATAGAAAGTGATAATTTGACAGGGGCATTCAGTTGGACAACCGCTTTTAACATCGCCTTCAATCGGAATAAAGTTCTTGAATTAGGCGGAGAAGAGTATAAGGAAATGGCAGAAGGCGATGGGCATTTAAAAACAGGCTCTGTACGTCGCTTGATTGTAGGTGAGCCCATTGGTGTTTTCTATGGATATCGTTTTGATGGTATTTTTCAAAATGAGGAAGAATGTAAGCAACAAACTTCATCTGCTTCACCTATTGGTGTTGGTTTGCGTAGATATAAGGATTTAAATGGTGATGGAAAGGTAGATGCCGCTAATGACAGGGAAATATTGGGAGACGCTAATCCTAAATTTTTCGGAGGATTAACAAATACGTTTGCTTATAAGGGCTTCGAACTTAATGTGTTCTTACAATATTCCTATGGAAATAAGATTCTTAATTATAATGCCATGGAATTGGAGAATCCAACAGGTGGGCAAAATGCTTATGCGGACATGGTAAATCGTTGGACACCGGAAAATCCGAGTAACATATACCCAAAGGCAACAACAAATAGAGCCTTATTGGTAAGTGATCGATTTATAGAAGATGGCTCTTATCTGAAATTGAAAACGTTATCACTATCTTATAGCTTTCCTAAAATAAACTTAAAGCATATCCAAGGTTTGCGTCTGTATGTGACTGGACAAAATTTATTAACATGGACAAAATATCGGGGATATGACCCTGAAGTTAGTTATAGAGGTGCCTCTACGCTTGAAGCGGGCGAAGATTTCGGTGGCTATCCACAATCTCGTACATTTATGTTTGGTATAAAACTTGATATTAAGTAATAATTAAATTGTATTATCATGAATAAATATATAATATTTGGCTGTATATCAATATTCTCATTGTTCAATGTACAGTGTTCTTTCTTAGACGAGAAACCAATAGACAGGCTGGTCGTGGATAACTTTTACACGAGTCAGAAAGATGCCCAAGCGGCAGTTGATGCAACTTATCAACAACTTAATAGTATTTATAGTAGGTGCATGTATATGTTATGCGATCTTACATGTGATGGGATGAAAAACGGTCTTGGTATGCCTAATGCCTTTCTACAGAACTTGGAATTTTTGCGTCACACCCCGGAAAACACATTTATTAGAGATATGTGGCAAAATAATTATTCGGGCATTATGAAAGCTAATGCCGCTATTAATAACATTCCATCTGTTACTATGAATCCTGATTTACAAAAAAGATTTATAGCAGAAGCAAAATTCTTACGTGCTCTTTATTATTTCAATTTAGTCCGCTTTTTTGGAGATGTTCCTTTGGTGACTCAGTTAGAGACAATAGATGATGCTATGGGGCCGAGAGTTGCGAAAGAGCAGATCTATGAACAGATTCTATCTGATTTGACAGATGCGGAAAGTGCCCTTCCTTATCCCTCAGAATATGGGACTACAGATATAGGGCGTGCGACAAAAGGTGCTGCCAAGATTTTAGCAGGAAAGGTGTATTTGACGAAAGGTGATTATTCCAAAGCAAAGGAAAAACTGGCAGAGGTTGTTGAACAAGAAGGTGCTTATGGGTATGGTTTACATGTGGAGTATGGAGATAATTGGAACTTGGATACTGAAGCTGGTAAAGAGGCTGTCTTTTATATTGAATATAAGGCGGACCCATTACCTCATAATGATGAAATGAGTTTAACGGGACCCAAATATTCTTTGCCTGAACCGATCGGAGTTAGTGGATCTAATGAGGCGGATATTCCCACTATGGAATTAAATAATACCTTTAAGGAAAATGATAAACGTAAAGCCGTGAATTTAAGAACGCATTATACGAACCCTGTAAATGGAAAGGAATTGATATCAAGTATTCCTTTGTTTGGCAAGTATTGGCAAGATGGATTAACGGCTATTAAGTTCTGTGAGATCAATATGCATATCATCCGTTATTCGGATGCCTTGCTTATGTATGCGGAAGCGTTAAATGAAATCGGAGAATTAGAGAAAGCTCATCAAGTTTTAAATCGTGTTCGAGAGCGTGCGTTTGGTGATTCTTCTGAAAATTATGAGGGTTTGTCTAAAGATGCTTTCCGGGCAGCAGTCTTACAAGAGCGTTATTTGGAATTTCCGATAGAAGGACATCGCTGGTTTGACCTCGTACGTACAGGTACATTCATAAAACGGATGAAAGAGCACAGCACATACGAAGCGAAAGTCGCTGAGAAGAATAAGACGGACATTGCTAGTAATATAAAGGATTACATGATTCTCATGCCTATTCCTCAACGGGAATTGGATTTGAATCCTGAGCTAACGCAAAATCCGGGTTGGTCATAAAATGTTAATTGGAGCTGTAAAACTTACAGCTCCTCAACTTTTATCAATATGAATACAAATATCAATAATACCTTGTTTTCATTGACTATCGTAAGTCAATGTTTGGCCTGCCAGCCTAAAAATCAGGAAGCAGACAATACTTCACAAAAAACGAAACCATTAAATGTTGTCTTTATTCTCTCGGATGACCACCGGTATGATTATATGGGGTTCATGAATACGATCCCTTGGTTGGAAACTCCTAATATGGATCGGATGGCCAAGGAAGGAGCGCATATCAAAAATGCGTTTGTTACGACCTCTCTTTCTTCTCCCAGCCGTGCTTCCATCTTGACCGGCATGTATTCACATAGCCATAAGGTGGTTGATAATGCCGCTCCTCTTCCTGATGGATTGATCTTTTTTCCACAATATTTGCAGGAGTGTGGATATAAAACTGCTTTCTTTGGAAAATGGCACATGGGAAATGACTCAGGGGCTCCTCAACCAGGCTTTGATCATTGGGAAGGTTTCAAGGGGCAGGGGGAATATTATAACCCTCGTATAAATACAAATGGGGAATGGATACAATATAAAGACAGTACCTATGTTACGGATCTCTTGACCGACCATGCGATCCAATTCATGAAAGAACAAAAACAAGCGGATAAACCGTTCTTTGTCTATTTGTCTCATAAGGGTGTGCACGACAATTTTTCAGCCGCAAAGCGCCATAAGGATTGTTATAAAAATAAGGAATTGGTATTACCTCCGAACTTCAATACGCCTCATTATGGCATTAAAGAGTTGCCGACTATTGATAAGAAAACAGGAAAGGCTGCGTTTGGAAAAGAGTATTATGGAGAAAAAATGGCTCCGGATTGGGTGAAAAGTCAAAGAGAAAGTTGGCATGGGGTGGACTATTCCTACCATGGCCGTCCTTGGGATGTTCAAGTTCGTAAATATTGTGAGACCTTGCGTTCTGTAGATGAAAGTATCGGTTCTGTCTTGGATTATCTGAAAGAAGCAGGGTTAGATGATAACACGTTGGTTATTTACATGGGTGATAATGGCTTTGCGTGGGGAGAACATGGATTGATCGACAAAAGACAGTTCTACGAGGAATCTGTGCGAGTTCCTATGTTGGTTCGTTGCCCTAGTATGTTTGAGGGAGGTAAGGTAATAGAGAATATGGTACAAAATGTAGATGTCGCTCCTACAATTATGGCTTGTGCGGGTTTAGAAAAGGCTGAGCAGATGGTGGGATATTCTTTCTTGCCTTTGCTCAAGGGAGAAAAGGTGGATTGGAGAGATCATATCTTCTACGAGTATTATTGGGAATATGAATTTCCGCAGACACCAACGATGCATGGTATCCGCACCGATCGTTATAAGTATATCCGTTATCATGGGGTTTGGGATACGAATGAGTTCTATGATTTGCAAAATGATCCGTATGAAACTACGAACCTGATTGCGGAACCTGAATATAAAGAGACAATCAAACAATTGAATGCTCAGATTTATGACTGGCTGGAGTCTACGGATGGAATGAATATCCCTTTGAAACGAACCGTGAGACCTCACACGGATCATCGGAATCAAGGGCATTACTGATTCGCAAGAAGTATGATTTATGAAGGATTATAATATATCCTTTTTTATTAATAGCTTTATAAAAGTTTGGTATAATAAATTAATACAAATACGATGAAATGCAAATACATTTTATTATCAAGCATTTTCCTATATGACTTTAGTGCTGTTCAAACAGCCATGGCACAGAATGATAGGACACCGAATATCATTTATATCATGTCTGACGATCATGCTTCGCAGGCGGTAAGTGCTTATGGTGGAATTTTATCAACGGTCTTACCGACCCCCAATATTGATCGAATAGCGCATGAGGGCGCAATATTGAGGAATTGTTTTGTGACGAACTCAATCAGTACCCCGAGCCGTGGAGCGATTATCACAGGACAATATAGCCAAAAGAATGGTGTATATACTTTGCAAGATCCATTAGATCCGGATCATCCGAATGTAGCGAAATGCTTGCAGCAAGCAGGATATCAAACCGCTATATTCGGTAAATGGCATTTGCATGCGGAACCTACAGGTTTTGATTATTACAATATCTTGCCTGGACAGGGCCGTTATAATGACCCGATGCTTATAGAAAAAGGTACATGGGGGAATGATCCGCATGCGAATCCCCGAACGGGTAAAGTGTATAAAGGGCATTCTACCGACGTGATAGGAAGTGAGGCTATCAAATATATGGAAAATCGAGATAAGAGCAAGCCTTTCTTTATGATGTGCCATTTCAAGGCTCCTCACAGACCGTGGACACCCGCCGAGCGTTTCAAGGATTTATTGAAAGATGTAACGATCCCGGAGCCGGAGAACTTATTGGACACATATGAGGGCAAGGGAGAGTATGCGGAGTTGCTACGGATGAGCATGGAGCATTTGAGGCAGACGGATGTGAAAACGGATATACCTACGGATATGAGCCGTGATGAGTTGCGCCATTGGGCTTATCAATTGTATATTAAAGATTATTTGCGCTGTATCGCTGGTATTGATGAAAACGTAGGGCGTATCTTGAACTATTTGGATGAGCAAGGATTGGCGGAAAACACGGTTGTCATCTATACCGGAGACCAAGGATTTTTTTTGGGGGAACATGGTTGGTTTGATAAACGATTGATGTATGAGGAATGCTTGCGTATGCCGTTTGTTATCCGTTATCCGAAAGAAATCAAACCCGGCACGGATAATAAGGATATAACATTGAATATCGATTTCGCTCCTCTATTTTTGGATTATGCCGGAATGGACAAGCCTAGCCAAATGCAGGGAGAAAGTTTCCGCTCGAATTTGAGAAATGAGACCCCAGCTAATTGGAGACAGGCTATGTATTACCGCTATTGGATGAATGCGGATAACGACCATAACGTGACAGCCAACTATGGTATCCGTACGGATCGCTATAAATTGATATTCTATTATGGAGAGTCGTTGGGAATGACCGGGACCAAGAATGAGTCCAGAACTCCCGAATGGGAATTGTATGACTTGAAAGAGGATCCAATGGAAATGAAGAACCTGTATCACGACCCATCGAAAAAGGCGTTGATTAAAGAGTTGAAGACAAAACTGTTGGAATTGAAACAACAATATGACGATGAGGATAGTAAATATCCGACTATGGCTGAGATAGCCCGGAAGTATTATTGGTGATAATTTCTGTTTTTTGTACGTTTGTGTAATTTTAAAATTTTGAATACATGAAGAATGCGATTAACTATGGGGTCTTCTTGGCTCCGGCCTTCTTATTCTCCGCATGCGGAACCGGGCAAAAAGAAGTGGCAGAGAAGCCGCTTAATATCATCCATATCATGACGGATGATCATTCGTATCAAACTATTAGCGCTTATGGACATGCGCTAGGTAAATTGGCACCAACACCAAATTTAGATCGTTTGGCTGCAGAAGGAATGTTGTTCCGGCAAGCTTTCGTTGAGAATTCTCTGTCTACTCCTAGCCGTGCTTGTTTGATGACCGGTCTTTATAGCCATCAAAACGGACAAAGACAATTAGGAAAAGGTATTGATACGACAAAAGTATTCTTCTCTGAAATCTTACAACAGCACGGTTATCAAACAGGTGTTGTCGGTAAATGGCATATGCAATGTGAGCCGAAAGGTTTTGATTATTATCATGTGTTATGGGATCAGGGAGATTATTATAATCCGGAGTTTAAAAGCAAAGAATCGAATGGCAAGTATGTAAAAGAAGAGGGATATGCGACGACCCTTACGACCGATCACGCTATCGAGTTTTTGGAAGAGAGGGATAAGGATAAGCCTTTCTGCCTGCTGGTTCATCATAAGGCTCCACATCGTAACTGGATGCCGGATACGAAATATATGGATTTATATGAGGATGTAGAGTTCCCATATCCAGATACTTTCAATGATAATTATGCTACTCGTTGCGATGCCGCACGTACACAAGAGATGAGTATAGACAAAAATATGACTTTGGTTTATGATTTGAAGGTAGATGAGCTTAAAGATAAGGAGGCTTATAAAAAGGAATGGAATATTGGTGGTTGGGAGGCCTCTTTGGATCGTATGACCCCGGAACAACGGGAGGCTTGGATCGCTTCTTATAAGCCTCGTAACGAAAAATTCATTAACGAGAACCTGAAAGGTGAGGATTTGGTTAAATGGAAATATCAACGTTATATCAAGGATTACGTACGTTGCATCAAATCGATTGACGATGAGGTAGGGCGTTTGATCGCCTATCTGGAAAAAGAAGGGCTTATGGATAATACCGTGATCGTTTATACCTCGGATCAAGGTTTTTACATGGGTGAACATGGCTGGTTCGACAAACGTTTCATGTATGAGGAATCTTTCCGTACGCCGTTGATTATCCGTTATCCTGCTAAAATCAAGGCGGGAAGTGAATGTACGGCCTTAGTACAGAACATTGACTATGCCCCGACTTATCTGGATATAGCCGGTATCGAGAAACCTGATTATATGGTAGGAACTTCTTTAGTCCCCTTGTTTGGAGGCGAGACACCAAGAGATTGGCGTGAGTATCTATATTATCATTATTATGATTATCCAGCTATCCATATGGTACGTCGCCACGATGGCGTACGTGACAGTCGTTATAAATTGATCCATTTCTATGGAGAGAAGAATGAGCATAATGACGCGATTAATTGCAATGAGCTTTACGATTTGCAAAGTGATCCGAATGAGCTGAATAATTTATACGATAATCCGGAATATGCTGATATCCAAACTCGCCTGCAAGCACGTTTGGATAAGTTCCGTGTAGACCAGAAAGTTGACGAATATTAAGGTGCTAACTCTGTAAAATCATTTATTTTGTGTAAGTTTGGCGGATAGAAAGAATCATTCACCTAAAATACGATCGTGAAATGAAAATCAATTTATCCGCCAGATTTTTAATGCTGGCCCTGCTTTGTGGTTCTTGCGTATTGAACACGCCAAAGGAGGAGCTTGAATACAACGGAATGAATACGCTACAGATATCAAATGTAGATGATTTGATATCTTTCTACCAATATGCCGATGACCGAATTCCTTTAATTAGTGGACACCGAGGTGGACGGGGAAAAGGCTATCCTGAGAACAGTATGGAAACCTTTGAAAATACCCTCTCTTATACTCCTGCCACGTTCGAGATAGATCCGAGGTTAACCAAAGATAGTGTTATCGTCCTTTTCCACGATGATACACTGGAGCGTACCAGTAATGGGACTGGGAAAGTTTCTGATTATACTTGGGAAGAATTGCAAAATTTCCGTTTGAAGGATCCCGAAGGAAATATCACAAACTATCGTATCCCGACTTTAGAGGAAGCGATTCGTTGGGCCCGTGGAAAAACAATCCTAATCCTTGATAAGAAGGATGTTCCGATGGAGCGCACTGCTCAGTTGATTACCGATATGCAAGCGGAACCTTATGTAATGATTACGGTTCATGATGGTGCCTCGGCTCGTTTCTTTTACGAGAAAAATCCGAATTTCATGTTTGAGGCTTTCGTGAAAACGAAAGAGGCGGTTCAAGACTATGAGGATAACGGTATACCTTGGAATCATATCATGGCTTACGTAGGTCCGAAGATTACCCCCGAAGTCCGTGAGGTGATCGATATGTTACATGAAAGAGGTGTCATGTGCATGATATCTACCGCTCCCTCCGACGATAAACTATCCACACCCGAAAGTCGTGCTGAAGCATACCGTATGATCATCCGTCAAGGTGTGGACATCATAGAGTCTGACCGACCTATAGAGGTTGCTGAAGCGATCTCTAGCTTGATTCCGGTTAGCAGTTCCAAAGGAAAGTTTTTCTCTACACTATAAACATAATCAATATAAGACATGAACAAAGAACTAGAAATGACTCCCAACGTATTAGTGGAGTTTTTACAAAAGCCAGCGTCCGAGTTTACGAAAGAGGACATTATCCGTTATATCTATGAGAAAGATATCCAGATGGTTAATTTTATGTATCCTGCAGGCGACGGACGTTTGAAAACACTAAACTTTGTAATCAACAATGCGGCCTATCTGGATGCGATCTTGACTTGCGGTGAGCGTGTGGATGGCTCTAGTCTTTTCTCGTTTATCGAGGCGGGAAGTAGTGACCTGTATGTGGTGCCCCGTTTCCGTACGGCTTTCGAGGATCCGTTTGCGGAATTACCTACGCTTACCATGCTTTGCTCATTCTTCAATAAGGATGGAGAACCCTTAGAAAGTTCCCCGGAATATACCTTGCATAAAGCTTGTAAGGCTTTTCATGAGGTGACGGGAATGGAATTTGAGGCAATGGGTGAATTAGAATATTACGTAATCGCACCGGATGAAGGCGTTTTCCCTGCTACCGACCAAAAAGGTTATCATGAATCCGCTCCTTACGCTAAGTTCAATGAGTTCCGGACGGAGTGCATGCACTGCATAGCGCAAGCCGGGGGACAAATTAAATATGGTCATTCAGAAGTTGGTAACTTTACGTTAAATGGTTTGATCTATGAGCAAAATGAGATCGAGTTCTTACCATGTCCTGCGGAAAATGCAGCGGATCAATTGATGATCGCTAAATGGGCGATCCGCAATCTAGCGCATGAATATGGATATAACATCACTTTCGCTCCGAAAATTACGGTGGGAAAAGCAGGTTCCGGTCTGCATGTCCATATGCGTATCATGAAAGATGGCAAGAATCAGATGTTAGCGAATGGTATCTTATCCGAAACCGCCCGTAAGGCTATCGCTGGAATGATGTGCTTAGCTTCCTCTATTACGGCTTTTGGAAATACGAACCCAACCTCATATTTCCGCTTGGTTCCACACCAAGAAGCACCTACGAATATTTGTTGGGGAGATCGGAATCGTTCAGTTTTAGTTCGTGTTCCGCTAGGTTGGGCCGCAAAAACGGACATGTGTGCTTTGGCGAACCCATTGGAACCTGCCAGCCATTATGATACGAGCCAAAAGCAAACGGTCGAGATGCGCTCACCGGATGGCTCCGCTGATTTATACCAATTATTGGCAGGATTGGCAGTTGCGTGCCGCCATGGTTTTGAGATCGACGATGCTTTGGAGATCGCTGAGAAGACTTATGTAAACGTGAATATTCATAAGGAAGAGAATCAAGATCGCCTAAAGACATTGGATCAACTCCCAGACAGTTGCGCAGCCTCAGCCGCCCGTTTAAGACAACAGCGTGCTGTTTTTGAAAAATATAACGTATTTAGTCCGAGTATGATAGACGGCATCATCCGTAAACTGGAATCTTATGATGACGCTTCTTTACGCAAGGACCTAGAGAATAATCCGGAAGAGATGTTGAAGCTGGTCAATACTTATTTCCATTGTGGCTGAAAATCTTTTTTATGGTTTCACAAGAGGGTGTGTCATGACACACCCTTTTTATGCCCTGCTTTCATTTCTTGAACTTTCCATTGCGTTTTTTTGAATATCCGAGCACAAGAGAGGCCATAAATTAAAACGAAAATATTCTAGAGAAGAAAAAAAAGATATAATAGTAAAAAAAACATGATAAAAAATTGTTATTTACAAATAAAGGCTTACCTTTGCCAACATCAAAACAAAATGATGTTATAAATTCATTTTGAAGTTATATGTTTTTCGAGTTTAACCTTGACTGTGAGCACAAAAGATTATCGCGAAGATCTTTTGAACGGTTGGATAGAGACGTCTATTTAGCCGTTTTTTCTTTTAGCCCTATCCAATAAAGCTATTCAGCTATTTGACAAATACAGCTTTATTTGTCACGGAGATTTTATATCCTTTTATTTTATGGATTACGAAATAACATACTGCATAAAAGCGGTATGTTGTATCGCACTATTATACAGTTGAGCAATGAATTATACATATAAACAAATATGGCTCATCAACTTTCCTGTAATGATGAGCATCTTAATGGAACAATTAATCAATATTACGGATGCTGTTTTCTTAGGCCACGTTGGAGAGATAGAATTAGGAGCGTCCGCTATCGCCGGAATTTATTATTTGGCGATTTATATGCTTGGTTTTGGGTTTAGCATTGGGTTGCAAGTAATGGTAGCTCGAAGGAATGGAGAGCAAGATTACAAGGAAACCGGCAAGACCTTTTTTCAAGGCTTATTTTTCCTTTTGGGATTGGCTATCTTTCTTTACCTTCTCATTCATACGGTTTCCCCATTTATACTAAAGAAGCTGATCGTTTCCTCGGATATTTATCGAGCGGTAATCCTATACTTGGATTGGCGTAGCTTTGGATTGTTGTTTTCATTCCCATTTTTAGCGATACATTCTTTTTTAGTGGGGATAACGCATACAAAAGCTCTATCTTGGGCTGCTGCCATAGCGGTATTAATCAATATTCCTTTAAATTTTTATTTGATATTCACTAGGGAATTAGGAATCTCGGGGGCGGCAATTGCCTCTTCTTTGGCAGAGATGGGCTCCTTTATGATGCTTTCCTTCTATATGTGGATACGATTGGATAAAGAAAAATATGGGTTAAGGCCGGTCTATAATGGTAATTTACTTATAAAAGTCTTGAAGTTATCAACATGGAGTATGCTTCATGCGTTTATTAGTGTAGCCCCTTGGTTCTTGTTTTTCGTTTCAATTGAACATTTGGGAAAAATAGAGTTAGCAATTTCCAATATAACCCGGAGCGTATCGGCTATATTTTTTGTGATAGCGAATTCTTTTGCGCTTACAACAGGCTCATTAGTCAGTAATGCGATTGGTGCGGGAGAAGGGAAGGCACTATTTTCAATCTGTAGTAAAATTCTGAAATTAGGTTATGCCATAGGATTTCCCTTGGTTGCGATTGCTTTATTGTGTAATCTATGGATTATTGGTTTTTATACGAGTAATGAACTATTGATACAATTATAAAGTCCGCTACGGGAGAATCCGAAACACCAGTAGCGGTATAGGCTCCGAAAAACAGCATGAAAAGGACAATACCGGTTCCATCGTTTAGCATCGACTCGGCATCCACTAGCGTCGAGAAACGTTTACTGGTGCCTAGCTCTTTCAACAATGCGACAACGGCCACTGGGTCTGTCGCACTTATCAAGGCTCCGAACATCAATGCAAATGTCCAGTTCCACCCTTCATAAGAAGGGGCGAACGTTCCGATCCCTATCATCAAGGCAGCCGTCAGCAACATCGCAATAATGACACCCGGTACGGACAATATAGTGGCATTTGTCAATGTTTTTCGAAAGATATGCACGTCCAGTTCATAAGCAGCGTCGAATATCAAGATCGGAAGAAAAATATAAAGTATCATATCGGGATTAGCATTTCCGGCAAAATCGATCGATGATTTTAATATAGGAATGCTTTCTAACCAGCCTATCCGGTCAAACGTACCGATCAATAATCCAAAGGCAAATAGCCCGACCGTGTAAGGAAGAGGCATCTTTTTTAATCCGAATTTTAAAATCGCACCTCCCATCAACCCTATCAATACAGATTCACTATTTAACTGCAAGGAACTGGCAATTTTTGAGCCAATAGCGTTCGAAGATATATAATTGTTTAATAATGAGATATCTATGAGCTTTGTCCTATAAAAAGAGAATAAAATCTCTTTCATAGTGAAAAAATATTTCCAAAATGAAAGAGATACAGAAGGTTTATTTAAAAAACAGTCGTATGTCCTCTTCCGAAAACAATATAGCGGTATTGACTAGTGCCAAATGGGAATATGCTTGAGGAAAATTCCCCAGTTGCTCCTTGGTTTCAAAATCAATGTCTTCACTGAAAAGTCCCAAGTGATTTGAATTATGAAGCATTTCCTCAAACAGACTACGTGCTTCTTCTTTTTCTCCTATGACATAAAGAGCACGAATGAGCCAGAACGTACAAATAGTAAAGGCGGAAGAGGGAAGTCCGAAATCATCATGAGATTTATAACGGTACATCAACCCTTTGTAAAGTAACGCATTCTTTATCGCTTGCACTGTTTTATGGTAGCGTATGTCTCTCGGATCGATAAATCCGTACGGTTCCATTAACAACAAGGACGCATCAAGGTCGGAATTACCGTAGGCTTGCGAGAAACTTTGCATCTCTTCTTTCCAACCGTTTTTCATGACATTTTCTTTGATTACGGTCGCTTCTTCCGACCAACGTCTCCGGTATGTCGGTTTGTTTAATAAATCTGCAATACGAGCTCCCCTGTCTAATGCGACCCAGCACATAACTTTGGAGGAAACAAAATGCTGTCCTTTTCCTCTAATCTCCCAAATGCCTTTGTCTGGTTTTTTCCAGTCAATCATCACATTCGTCAGGATACTTTTTACCATTTCCCACATATCTTCCACCTCGTCCAATGTACCGGGCATCAAACGATAGTATTGGTAGATCAGGTCCATTAAATAGCCGAACGAGTCATTTTGAAGCTGGTGGTAAGCATCATTACCGATCCGAACGGGTCGTGAGTTCTTATAACCGGAAAGATGTCCCAGAATAACTTCCGTCAATTTTCTTTCTCCGCGAATACCGTACATGATCTGGTAAGTATCGTGTTGAGAAACAAAAGTAGACTGGACAAATCTCATGAACCGCCTTGCGGCTTCCACATGGCCTATCTGGAACAAAGTTTCAATGGACATGGAGGCGTCGCGCAGCCAACAAAAACGATAATCCCAGTTACGGACTTCTCCGATCGTTTCCGGTAGGCTAGTTGTTATGGCCGCCAATACGGCTCCATTATAAAAAGACATCAATTTTAAAACTAGGAGACTTCGCTCAATGACATCGTTATAGACCGTAAACTTCTTGGTTCGGTCAGTCCAATTCAACCAATAAACCAGCGTCCGGCAGTATTCCAGTTTCTCACGCTCAATGTTGACAGGTATTACTTTCTCGTTATATGAAAGTAGCAAGAACTCGTCCTTAGCCAGTACGATTTCTTTCTGTTCCAAGATGTTGTGCAAAGGTAGTGAGGAATAAAGATATTGCCTATCTTTGCTGTTAGAAGTAGAGTAGGTCTCTATATATTCCGAGGTCGTGTTGAAAATTGTCTTTCCACGGGCATAGTCCGGAGCCGGCTCATAGTTGATTTTAAAACGGGGAGTACCTTTGATTCTGCGGATATATCGGTAGATCTCTGCCGGACGATAACAATTGCTCGCATCGCTCAGATGGTAACAAGGCATGAAATCTACAACGGCAAATTCATTTTCTTCTGATACGAAGTTGGTCGAAAGAATATTTGTATGAGGAACATACGATTGCGATATTTGATAATCCGGAGAAACCTCGAAGCCGAAATATCCCCCTTTCTCCCGATCGAGCAATGATGCAAAGATGGAAGGTGAGTCGAAGTTAGGGAAACATAACCAATCTATACTGCCTTTATCCGAAATCAAAGCCGCAGTGCAGCAATTTCCTATTACTCCGTAATTTAACTTGTCCATAAAAATTATTTTTTATTTGTCCACAATCCTTTAAAAAAATCAACGGTGGCTTTCAGTTGACCTTTTATGCTTTTGGAAGTCGTTCCGTAACTAACACCTTCACCCGACAGTTTTTCCAAAAAAGGCAATACTTCTTCCTGCGAGGACAGATTGTATTTGGCTTTTTCAGATACAATTCCAACTTTAACTGTTATGGCGGATACTGGAAGAGCCCGGAACATATCCTCATCCGTCGTGTCATCTCCCATTGCTAGTATAAAATCATAGCGGGAAGCCAATAATAGGCGAGCTACTTCCGAACCTTTTGTGCATTCTGGAGATTTTATTTCCACGACTTTGTTGCCCTGCATGATTTGTAATCCCTTTTTCAGGCAAACAGGCATTATAGCCTTTGTTAGCTGTTGTGCTCTCAGCTCTCCCAGCCAGGCGTCCGATTCTCTATAATGCCAGGCAAGAGCAGCTTCTTTTGTCTCAAGATGAGAGTACGGGGTTTTGCTTACAAACAAATTTAGAATAAACAATAGCTCCGAATCCCACTCTCGATTGCCTATGTTTTTATGCCATGCGCCTTTTTCCTTGTAAAATGCACCATGCTCGGCGGCAAAAGACAGAGGAAGATCTCCCAGCCATTTCTCCAATGTATAGTGGTCCCGCCCGCTATTAATGGTTACATGATTCCGAGAGTCGGAACAAAAACGCTGTAACAGGTCTCGTAATGCAGGTGTTGGAACTGCATCTTCCGGATGATTTTTGAATGCAGTTAATGTTCCGTCGTAATCCAGCAAAATCAAGCGCTTTTTCGCTTGGTCATATAATGTTTTGATTTCGTTCTGGTCTTGTGCGGAGATCTTTTTCTTTTGTAATCGTTTGTTTTTCTCTGCGGTCTGCCGCCATTCTCTCATGAAATCCGCAGCCCATTTGTTTACGGTTTGAACCGAAAGGATGGCTTGCATTCGCTGAAGCCTTTCTCTTTGTTCCTCCAATGGCATTTTCAATGCACGGCAAATGGCTTGTTCGATCTGGTCCGTGTCGTTTGGATTAATCAATAAAGCATCAGACAATTCAACCGAAGCACCGGCCATTTCACTTAAAATGAGTACCCCCGGATTATCTTGTTTGGTAGCGACATACTCTTTTGCCACAAGATTCATACCATCGCGCAAAGGGGTTACCAAGGCTATATCGGCAACATAATACATCGCTACTAATTCCTCAAAAGAGAAACCGTGATAAAAATAACATACCGGAGTCCAATTCATGGTAGAGTAAGTTCCATTGATAGAACCGATCTCCTCGTCTATTTTGGTTTTCAATTCGGCATAACTGCCTACATGGTCGCGAGAGGGGACGATAACCATCGCCAATGTCACTTTCCCGTGATATTCCGGATGATTTTTCAAAAAAGAGGCGAATCCGTAAAGACGGTGCAATATTCCTTTGCTGTAATCCAGTCGGTCTACCGATATGATTAACTTATGATCTCCAAATAGAAGTCGTGTTTTCTCTACTGCGTGGTGGACTTTGTCATCAGCTATCACATTGTGATAAAGATCATAGTTTATCCCCATCGGTAATGCATCCACACGGGTTACACGATCATTCATTTGAACTTCATCCAGATTGAAATTCTTATGAAGGATGCGTTCCGTCGCACTGATGAAATGACGCATATAATCGTGAATGTGAAAAGCGACAAAGTCGGCTCCCAAAAGTCCGTTCAGGATCTCGACCCTTTCGGGCAGAATCCGGAAAAGTTCATGTGAAGGGAACGGAATATGGTGGAAATACCCGATATGAAGGTTGGGAAACTTCTCACGGAGCATGCCCGGCAACAGCATTAACTGATAGTCCTGTACCCAAACCCAATCATTAGGTTCAACTATCCGAGATATCTCTTCACAAAAAACAGCATTGACTTCCCTATATGATTCCCAAAAGTTCTTTTTATATAACGTATAAGCAAAAAAGTAATGACAGAGGGGCCATAGGGTACTGTTGCTATATCCTTCGTAGTAATTTTCATACTGCCTGTCGGATAAGAATACCGGATGATAATTATTTTTTTCCAATTGACTGCAAATGTCATCTTTTTCCGTCTTTTGTTCTACGCAGACGCCAGGCCAACCAATCCAATGTTTTTCACAATCAACGTCCAATGACTTCAAACCTGTAGCCAGCCCTCCTTCGCTCCGTGAAAAAACAAATTTTCCATCGGAGGAACGTGTAACTTTTACAGGCAACCTATTCGAAATGATAAATAATCTCATATTTGAAATATTATATACAACACAAAGCAAAATCCATACCAATTTGTATTTGTCATTGATAAACAGATGTTTGCAAATAGGGAAGCCTAAGTAATATTACCAAAATGAAAAAGTGTTTTTCATTTTAGTTGTTTTTTTTACTTTCAATTTAGAATTGATATTTTTAATCTATTGATATATAGTGATTTATGTTTATTGTTCTTAAATTGGTCTGATTTTGGCATTATCTTTATCAGTTTAGATTTCCGAAGAAAGTATCATTAATATTCATCTTCGGTTGTCTGCTATAAGAAACAATGTAGAACAACAAAGAAACAAAATGGTATTTTTTATTTATCAGTTAGGCTCGCTTGCCTCTGTATGGGCAATCAGCAATTTAATAAAAAAAGATGTTCCTCAAAGGATCAAAAACAAGATTATCGTTCTGTTACTAGTAACAAGCTGGATTGGTGTTTTGGGGTATTTTTTCATTTTGAAAAACAGGATTGAAAAATGGTGGCCTTGCAAGAAGTACTTGGTTGCTCATAGAAGGATATGAGTTTCATATTATATATTATTGCAATTAAAGTTGTTTTATGTGTACCAAAATCTTTTTCTCCATTCATTCTGTAAAGATTTGAATTGTTTTTTTCTTTTTGAGCCGTGGATATAATTTATTCACGGCTTATTTAAAGGATTTGATTTCAAAAATTAGGATACAAATGGAAAAGAATATGCGGATGAAATTTTTAAAGCAACGGATAACGGTAATATTACTGTTAGTGGCTAGCGTATGTATATGTGGTAGCATCAATGAATTCTATGTCTTCGAAAATGATTATTATTTTAAATATCTGCTGAATACTTTTACAGGAATCATCCTTTTGACAGGAATTGCCTATTTATGCTATCCTCAAAAGAAGACAAATCAGGAAAATGAATTGGTGCTGAATGAATACAAACTGGTGTATGAAACGGAGTCTATCGCATCGCAATATTTTATTTCTGATACAGAAGCTTGGAACACATTAAGAAAACAATTGAAAACAACAGCTCAAGGACATGCTATTTTATATATCAGCGAAAGTTGCGAATTGCCTATAATCAATAACATGATTTTAGCTAAAAAGAGAAATTTCGATTGTTGGAAGCCTGCCTGTGCAGGGCAGATATCTAAAGATTTTGGTGAGATTTAAAGTGATCATAAAAAATATATGGCAGCCATAAAACGATGTCCATGGAAAGGAAATGTCAATTATCTGAAAATACGGGGAATAATATTGAATTGGACCTAGTCAGCGTTGAAAAGCACCACATTCAGAAAGTTCTCCAACATACTAACGGATACAAACCCGAAGCTGCTCGTCCTCTTGGGATAGCCTTAACCACACTTTATAGGAAGATGGAAGCCTATGGACTATAATGTGGAACACTTTGTTCTTGCATACCCGGTAGGTTTACCTAAAACAGGCAGCTTGCGTTTTTTATATACCTTTTCAAAATGAAAATATCTTTTTCCTTTTGAAAAGGATTGAGCATATTACATAATAATATTATTTTTTGATTATATAACTGATAAACAATGTATTGTGCAAGAACTCGATTTTTTGGCACAGCTTTGGCATATAGTAGGGTGGAAAACAAATAAATAGTATTAACAATTAAAAAAGACAAGTATGGAAGATACGTTATCATTTTTGTTCTTGTGTGCTACCGGTGTAGCATGCTATTGGTTTTTCTTCAAGTGTGTGGACTGGTTTGAGAAAATTTAATGTAAGAAAGGAGAATTAAATTATGTTTTTAGCACTGTTTATACTTTGCTTATTGATCTTCGGGTATTTGATGTATGTCCTAATTAAGCCCGAAAAGTTTTAATGGTAATTAGTTTTTTTAAGTGAAAAGATGAATACAGAAATTTTAGGTGTAGCATTGCAGATATTGCTGCTGCTGGTTATCAGTTACCCGCTGGGAAAGCATATCGCCAAGGTGTATAAGGAGGGAAACGACTGCATGCGTTTCATGGCTCCAATTGAAAGATTTATTTACAAGTTGGCGGGTATCAACCCCAATGAAGAGATGGATTGGAAGGCATTCTTGAAATCTCTGCTTATTATAAACGTATTTTGGTTCTTCTGGGGTATGATCCTGTTGGTATCGCAAGGATATCTTCCTTTGAATCCTGATGGGAACAGCGGACAAAGTCCAGATTTGGCGTTCAACACGTGTATTAGTTTCATGGTTAACTGTAACTTGCAGCACTATAGCGGAGAAAGCGGTTTGACTTATTTTACACAGTTGTTCGTCATCATGTTGTTCCAGTTCATCACTGCTGCAACAGGTATGGCTGCCATGGCTGGAATTATGAAGTCGATGGCCGCCAAAACAACTAAAACAATCGGCAACTTCTGGCACTATTTAGTGATCAGCTGTACACGTATCCTTTTCCCGATGTCTCTGATCGTGGGGTTCATCCTGATCATACAAGGTACGCCGATGGGCTTTGACTCCAAAATGACAATCCCGACATTGGAAGGAGCTGAACAAACTGTTTCACAAGGTCCTACAGCTGCAATCGTTCCGATTAAACAGTTAGGTACGAATGGTGGTGGTTACTTCGGAGTAAACTCTTCTCACCCATTGGAAAACCCGACTTACCTGACCAATATTGTAGAATGTTGGTCTATTCTGATCATTCCGATGGCATTGGTATTTGCTTTGGGATTTTATCTGAAACGTAAAAAGTTAGGTTATGTGATCTATGGTGTGATGCTGTTTGCTTATCTTTTGGGGGTATTCTGTAACGTTCACTATGAGATGGCAGGTAACCCGAAAATCGACGAGATGGGTATTGACCAGTCTTGCGGTGCTATGGAAGGTAAGGAAACCCGTCTGGGTCCGGGCGCAACCGCTTTGTGGTCTGTGACTACGACCGTCACCTCTAATGGTTCCGTTAACGGTATGCACGACAGTACAATGCCTCTTTCTGGTATGGTGGAGATGTTGAACATGCAGATCAATACATGGTTTGGTGGTGTCGGCGTAGGTTTCATGAACTACTATGCATTCTTGATTATAGCCGTATTCATCAGCGGTTTGATGGTCGGACGTACGCCGGAATTCTTAGGTAAAAAGGTAGAAGCCCGAGAAATGAAGATTGCAACGATCGTTTCGTTGGCTCACCCATTCGTGATTTTGATCTTTACGGCTATCTCTTCCTACGTATGGGTATATGCCCCTGAATTCGTAGAGAGCGAGGGTGGCTGGTTGAACAACCCTGGTTTCCATGGTTTCAGTGAAATGTTATATGAATATACTTCTTCTTCTGCTAACAACGGTTCCGGTTTTGAAGGATTAGGCGACAATACCTATTTCTGGAACTACACTTGCGGTTTGGCACTGATCATTTCACGTTATTTGCCAATTGTCGGACAGGTAGCTATTGCAGGTCTTTTGGCAAACAAGAAGTACACTCCGGAGAGTGCGGGTACATTAAAGACTGATACGGTTACATTCGGTGTGATGACATTCTTCGTAATCGTCATCGTTGCTGCCTTGTCATTCTTCCCGGCACAAACATTAGGCCCGATCGCCGAATATTTTAGTATTTACTAATTGACAGATTAAGAAGATGAGAAATAACAAAACTGCTTCTTTATTTCCAAAGAAGCTCGTTATAGAAAGTTTGAAGCAATCATTCATTAAGTTGAATCCGCGGATGATGTTCCGTAACCCGATCATGTTTATCGTGGAGGTGGTGACATTCGTCATGTTGTTTGTTACGATTTGGGCGGCTACCACCGGTGATACGACACAAGGATCTTTCGGTTACAATATCTTAGTGTTTATTGTATTGTTCGCCACGTTGCTTTTCGCCAACTTCGCAGAGGCGATTGCAGAGGCACGAGGCAAGGCACAGGCCGACAGTTTGCGTAAGACCCGGGAAGAAACTCCTGCCAAATTGTGTGTCGGGAACAAGATCGAAACGGTCAGTTCTTCTCAGTTGAAGAAAGGCGACATCTTTATTTGTGAAGCCGGCGACACGATTCCTTCCGATGGTGAAATTATCGAAGGTCTGGCTTCTATCGATGAAAGCGCCATCACAGGTGAATCTGCTCCGGTGATCCGTGAAGCGGGTGGAGACAAGAGTTCTGTAACAGGCGGTACGAAAGTATTGTCCGACCAGATCAAGGTGAAAGTGACGACCGAACCGGGTGAAAGTTTCTTGGATAAGATGATCGCCTTGGTGGAAGGCGCTTCTCGCCAGAAAACTCCGAACGAAATCGCCTTGACAATCTTGCTGGCAGGTTTTACATTGGTATTCGTTGTTGTTTGCGGTACCTTGAAGCCGTTTGCTGATTATTCCAACACGACGATTACGATCGCGGCCTTTATCTCTTTGTTCGTTTGTTTGATCCCGACTACGATCGGTGGTTTGTTATCTGCCATCGGTATTGCCGGTATGGATCGTGCGTTGTCTGCTAATGTGATCACCAAATCCGGTAAGGCGGTTGAAACAGCCGGTGACATTGATACTTTGCTGCTCGACAAGACCGGTACGATCACGATCGGTAACCGTAAAGCAACCCAGTTCTATCCGGTATCCGGCATTGACGAACACTCTTTTGTACAAGCTTGTCTACTGTCCTCTCTTTCTGACGATACACCCGAAGGTAAGTCAATCGTGGAACTGGGACGTGAAAAAGGTGTACGTGTACATGATCTGAATACATCCGGATCAAAGATGATCAAGTTTACGGCAGAAACTAAATGTTCAGGGGTGGATTTGGCAAACGGTACTCGCATCCGTAAAGGAGCTTTTGATGCTATTCGTAAGATGAGTGAGGCTGCCGGCAACAAATATCCGAAAGAGGTGGCCGATTTGGTTCAGAAGATCACGAGTAACGGCGGTACTCCGCTGGTTGTTTCACAGGATGATTTCATCATCGGTGTGATCGAATTACAGGATATCATCAAACCGGGTATCCAAGAACGTTTTGAACGTTTGCGTAAGATGGGTGTGAAGACGGTAATGGTAACCGGTGATAACCCGTTGACCGCAAAATATATCGCTGAAAAAGCTGGTGTAGACGATTATATCGCCGAAGCCAAACCGGAAGACAAGATGAACTATATCCGTAAGGAACAGGAAAACGGTAAGCTGGTCGCCATGATGGGGGACGGTACGAACGATGCCCCAGCCTTGGCTCAGGCAAACGTTGGTGTCGCAATGAACAGTGGTACGCAGGCTGCCAAGGAAGCTGGTAATATGGTTGATTTGGACAACGACCCAACGAAACTGATCGAGATTGTCGAAATCGGTAAACAGTTGCTGATGACTCGCGGTACGCTGACTACTTTCAGTATCGCTAACGACGTGGCCAAGTATTTCGCTATCGTACCAGCTCTGTTCATGGTTACGATCCCGGCATTGGCCCCGATGAACATCATGCACCTGCACAGTCCGGAATCAGCGATCCTAAGTGCGATCATCTTTAATGCGATCATCATCCCGATTCTGATCCCTCTGGCATTACGTGGTGTGGCTTATAAACCGATTGGTGCTTCCGCATTGCTTCGTCGCAACTTGCTGATCTACGGTTTGGGCGGTGTAATTGCCCCGTTCATTGGTATCAAGTTGATAGATATGATTGTAAGTTTATTCATGTAAAAGTAAAATCAATATTAAAAACCTTCCTCCCTCTGTATGGAGATAGGAGGAAGGTTAAAAAAATAAAACAATAATTCATTATGATATCAAATCTTTTTAAATCATTAAGACTGACAATTGCATTTTGTTTGTTCTTCAGTGTTTTCTACATTTTCGTTTTGTGGTTGTTTGCCCAAGTGGCAGGACCGAATAAGGGTAATGCCGAACTGGTTACATTGAATGGAAAAGTAGTGGGGGCCGCCAATATTGGTCAGAATTTCACGCAAGATATTTATTTCTGGGGACGTCCTTCCCATGCCGGTGACGGTTACGATGCATCCAGTTCGGCAGGTAGTAACAAGGGACCTTCCAATGAAGAACATTTAGCTTTGTTGGAAGAACGTATTGATACATTCTTGGTTCATCATCCTTACCTAACCCGTGAAAAAGTTCCGGCTGAAATCATCACGGCCAGCAGTTCCGGTTTGGATCCCCATATCTCACCGAAAGCCGCTTATGCACAGGCCAAACGTGTAGCGGACGCTCGTGGATGGTCGGAAGAAAAGGTAATGGGTATCGTCAATTCTCATGTTGAGAAACCGTTATTGGGTATGTTCGGAACGGAGAAAATAAATGTATTGAAATTAAATGTTGCGCTTGATCAAGCATCAAATAACAAATAACAAATTTTTAATAAGTCAATTAGATTTAGGTTATGAAATCATTCGTAAAAAAAGTAGCAGCCTTGGCAGTTGTATTCTCAATGGCATCTTCTACGTTGGCTAATGCACAGGAAGAGGATGGTAAAGTAAGTTTTTCTGTACAGGGAGATTTGGTAAGTTCCTATATTTGGCGTGGTTTCTACCAGACTGGTGCTAGCTTCCAGCCGACGCTATCACTGGGGGTAGGTAATTTCTCTTTGACAGCCTGGGGATCTACCGATTTTCAGGGAGCAAACTCTACATCTATGCCTGCTGCTAAAGAGATAGATTTAACGGCAGCGTATACATTCGGATCAGCTGGTCCTACATTGTCTGTCGCTAGCTTATGGTGGGCAGGGCAAGGCTCTTGCCGTTATTTTAACTTCAAAAGCCATGAAACAGATCACCATTTTGAAGCAGGTTTGGCTTACACTTTGCCTATTGAGAAGTTACCTTTGTCTATCACTTGGAATTTCATGTTTGCCGGTCAAGACAAAGATGAAAATGGAAACCAAAACTATTCTTCTTATGTGGAGTTGAATTTTCCATTCACAGTGAAGGGCGTCGATCTGAATGCAACTTGTGGTGTTCTTCCGTATGATGCGGGAATAACTACGTATGGAGGTGATGTAAATAGTGGATTTGCAGTAACGAATGTTGCATTGAAAGCAACGAAAGATATCAAAATCACGGATTCTTTCTCATTACCTATTTTTACACAGGCAATTTGGAACCCTCGTATGGAGGATGCCCATCTTGTCTTGGGAATTTCTTTAAGACCTTGATATAATAATACGCATGGACCGAGAACAAAGTGTACAACATTTTTTAGATTTGTTGAAAAAGTCTCGTCGTGGCAATTTTAAAATCTACATCGGCATGATTGCCGGTGTAGGTAAATCGTATCGGATGCTATCAGATGCCCACCAATTACTGGAAAGCGGTATCGATGTCAAGATCGGTTATATAGAAACACATGGGCGAGTCGAGACGGAGGCATTGGTGGAAGGATTGCCTATCATCCCCCGCCGCAAGATATTTTATAAAGGAAAAGAGATCGAAGAGATGGACTTGCAGTCGATTCTCAGTATCCATCCTGAAGTTGTCATCGTTGACGAATTGGCTCATACCAATGTCGAAGGCAGTAAGAACGAAAAGCGTTGGCAGGATGTCATGGATATACTGGATGCCGGTATCAGTGTGATCACGGCGGTCAATATTCAGCATATAGAAGGACTTAACGAGATGGTGCAGGACGTGGTTGGCATTGAGGTCAAGGAACGTATTCCTGATATCGTACTGGAGCAGGCTGATGAAGTGGTCAACATAGACCTTACCGCTGACGAATTGCTGGCTCGGTTAAAAGCCGGAAAAATATACAAACCCGATAAGATACAAACAGCATTAAATAATTTCTTTAAGGCTGAACATATTCTTCAGCTTAGGGAGTTGGCATTGAAAGAGGTAGCTTTGCGGGTAGAAAAAAAAGTGGAGAATACCATTCCAGAGAATCTCGGTGTACGCCACGAAAGGTTTATGGCCTGCATCAGCAGTAATGAGAAAACTCCCCGTAAGATCATACGGAAAGTCGCACGGTTGGCAACCCGATATAATTCCAAGTTTTTTGTACTGTATGTACAAACCCCAAGAGAAAGTTCCGACAGGATTCCGTTGGCAAGTCAAAGGCATTTGCTTAACCATTTCAAGTTGGCAACGGAACTTGGAGGAGAAATCATTCAAGTGCAATCCCCACATATAACGGATGCGATCGTACAGGTTTGTAAAGAAAAGCAAATCAGTACGCTATGTATCGGACGACCAGCTTTAAAATATCCTTCCGCTATCCTTGCGATGGTTCACTATCGGAACATGTTAGAAGAGTTGGCTCAATTAGGCATTGATTTAATAATATTAGCATAAAAATCCTTCCATGAATATGAATATAAAAACAAAGTTGACTTATGGGATAGGACTTTTATTTGTCCTGATCACTTTATTAGGTGGATTGGCTATAAAAAACATTCATAATGTATCGGATGACACGCAGAATATCCTAGCGGATAATTATAATTCACTCCTTTATTCCCGTCAGATGCTCGAGTCACTGGATGCCATTCGGGAAAATCCGAATGCCCGAAAAGAGTTTGAGGCCGGGTTGGAAGCTCAGAAAAAAAATCTGACAGAGAAGGATGAAGACATACTGACTAACCGATTAAGTTCGAACTGTGAAAAGGCGTTGGATGACATGGATGATGAATCGATTCGGCAGATACGCCAGACGATTTATACCATTATGGCAGTCAATATGTCTGCCATTTATGAGAAGAATGAAGTGGCTGTCCACACGGCGGAAAGGTCTCTCTTTTGGATCTGGACGGTAGGGATTGCTTGTATCGTGATCGCCTTCCTCTTTCTGGCTCGCCTGCCACGCTCGGTCAGCGTACAGATCCGGAAATTGACGGATGGCATCAAGGAAATCACCAATGCCAATTACAGCAAACGGCTCAATTTGGGCAATGAACCGGAGTTTAAGGAAATAGCCACGTTGTTCAACGAGATGGCCGAGCGCTTGGCCGAATACAGGAACAGTTCGCTGGAAGATATCCTGCAAGGGAAAAAATATATAGAAACAATTATCAACAGCATTGCAGAACCTATCATAGGCTTGAGTAAGGAACGGAAGATTTTGTTTGTCAATGACGAGGCTTTGACTGTTTTGAATTTGACACGGGAAAACATTATCGACAAACCGGCTCCCGAAGTGGCGTTAAAAAATGATCTGCTGCGCCGTTTGATCCGCCAGTTGGTACATCCCGATGACAATAAGGATCCGTTGAAAATCTATGCGGACAACAAGGAAAGCTATTTTCAAGTAAAATACATCCCGATCAACGTTAACAGGCAGACTGGACTGGAGGGTAAGTATGTCGGGGATGTGATCCTGTTGAAGAACGTGACCGAATTTAAAGAAAAAGATATTGCAAAGACAACCTTTATTTCAACGATCTCTCATGAACTGAAGACACCGATATCGGCTATCATGATGAGCTTGGAACTGCTGGAAGACAATCGGATCGGAAAACTGAATACAGAACAGGAGAGCCTTTCCAAGAACATAAAGGAAAATAGCAACCGTTTGTTGGAGATCACTGGCGAATTGTTGAAGATGTCACAGGTAGAAAGCGGTAAGCTCTACCTGAATCCGAAGATTACCAAACCGATCGAACTGATCGACTATGCCATCAAGGCGAACCGGGTACAGGCCGAGCGTTTTAACTGTCAGATCGAAGTGGAGTATCCTGAAAAGATCACCAAATTGTTTGTCGACAGCGAGAAAATTGCTTGGGTTGTGACCAACCTGTTATCGAACGCCATCCGTTATTCGTCGGAGAACGGACGGATTATCATCGGTGCACGACAGATCGACAAAGCCGTCGAGATCTATGTCAAGGACTTCGGAAAGGGCATTGACTCGCGTTACCACGAAAGTATTTTCGACCACTATTTCCGTGTGCCGGGAACAAAAGTACAAGGTAGCGGTTTGGGACTTGCCATCAGCAAGGACTTTGTGGAAGCTCATGGTGGTACGATCCGTATCGAAAGCGAAGTCGGTAAAGGTAGCACGTTCGTGATCAGATTCAATGTATAAAAAGTAAAATCAAAAATCAGATAGTCTAATGAAAGTATTAAAATTTGGTGGTACTTCAGTCGGTTCTGCCCAGCGGATCAAGAATGTCGCATCAATCATTTGCGATCAGGAACAGAAAATAGTAGTACTCTCTGCCATGGCAGGGACAACAAACTCTTTAGTGGAGATATCTGAGTGTTTCCATAAGAAAGATCCGGGAAAAGCCAATGCGATCCTTTCTGCTTTGGAACAAGCTTATGTCAATCATATAGAAGAATTATACCAAAGCGATACCTACAAAGAAAGGGCCATGCAATACATGCTTGAACGGTCTCAACATGTCTGGTCTTTCTCTAATATGCCTTTCAGCATGTTCGATGAAAAGGAAATCTTGGCGCAGGGTGAGCTAATATCAACCTTTCTGATGACCTGCTATCTGGAAGAACAAGGAGTGAAGGTAGTTTTATTGCCTGCGTTGAACTTCATGCGAATTACAATGGACAATGAACCGGACATGGAATATATCGCTAAACACCTAAATACACTTTTGGAGCAAAACAAAGAGGCAGAAATATATATTACGCAAGGTTTCATCTGCCGGAATGCTTACGGCAGCATTGACAACTTGGAAAGAGGAGGAAGCGATTACACCGCCTCTCTAATTGGAGCGGCTATCCAAGCAGAAGAGATACAGATATGGACGGATATTGACGGGATGCACAACAACGATCCACGGTTTGTCAATGACACCGCTCCTGTTAGGCAGTTGAACTTCGACGAAGCCGCTAAGTTGGCACATTTCGGTGCCAAGATACTACATCCGACTTGCATCCTGCCTGCCAAGGAAAAGAACATACCGGTACGCCTCTTGAACGCATTGCAGCCAAATGCGTCGGGTACATTGATCTCGAATACGGTGGAAAAGGGTACGATCAAAGCTGTTGCCGCCAAAGACAACATCACGTATGTCAAGATCAAGTCGCTCCATACGATACCGACACCTCATTTTCTGAGCATCGTGTTTGATACGTTCTATAATTACAATACGCCGGTGGACATGGTGACCACTTCCGATATCGGGGTTTCCGTAACGATTGATGATGACAAGCATATAGACGAGATTGTGGGTGTATTACGGAAATACGCAACGATTACAGTCGAAAAGAATATGGTGATTGTTTGTGTTGTTGGTGACCTAGAATGGCAAAATGTCGGTTTTGAGGCACGCATCATCAATGCATTGAAAGATATTCCCGTACGGATGATTTCATACGGCGGAAGTAGTAGTAATGTATCGTTGGTGATGAAAGCGGAAGATAAAGTGCATGCTTTGAAGGCGCTTAGTGAACACTTGTTTTCCGTATCAGACAAACCTGTGTTATCATCCGTTTCTTAAAAGAAAATTAAGATTAATAGTTGAGCATATTTGTTTTTTGATTTGTTTTAGAAATGAAGCAGAAGCAGTCTTTTTTTGTAGAGACTGCTTCTATTTTTCGGTAATAAACAATGAAAATTCTTCTGTGTATTGACAGGTGGAAAATTTGGTATAAACTGTCCCCCCATTGTCCTATCTAAAGAGTTCCCCAAAATCCAATTTAAATTGCCCCACCCAAAAAACATTAAAAGAGTTACAGAATCAGTTCATAATTCTACATTAATCTATTAAATAGACAAAACAGATAGTATTCCCAATAAATCAATCAGCATGAACAAGATTTGTCAAGGAGGTGTGCTACTTGTTTGTCATGGGAAGCTCCGGTACAGGAAAGAGCTACATTGCCACAGCCTTGGGATACAGAGTCTGCCAGAAAGGATTGAAAGTACTGTATGCCAATACTTCCAGACTTTTAGGGCAGTTGAAGGCCACCAAGGTAAAAGGTAGCATCCTGTAGGAGCAGAAAAAAATAGAAAGGACAGATATGCTTATACAGGATGATTTCGGCTTGCAGCCGTTGGACAACGGAAGCAGAATGCATCTGATGGACATCATCGAAGACCAATATGGTAAGAAATCAACACTGATTACATCACAATTGCCGGTCAAAGACAGGTATGATGTCATCGGCAAGGAGACAATAGCCGGCGCAGTCATGAACAGAATAACTCACCTAGCCGTAAGAATTGAGCTGCACGGAGAGTCCATACGCAAAATTTGCGGGAAGAAATGAATGACTATATTGGCAGTAAATAAAAATTATAAACCCAGCACAAATCGAAAACTAATAAACTGATTATGTGATGTTTTTTTTGTATTTTAGGAAAAATAAATCGGGGGTCAATTTAAGTTGGATATTGGGGATCTGTTTCATTCGAGTTTCCAAGTTGTCGTTATACTCCTTGAACACATTATATAATGTTTTGAAAGTTTCGTCCTTTCCCTGATAGCGGTTTACTATGGCACGTGCGGAGACAATCTTTTCCTCCAATTCCAAGTCTTGGTAAATCTGATAGAATTTCACACGCAGAGGTACTTTCCCGTTTTTAACGTTTTACTACGCTTAATGAAGAACAACACGCTGAATATTTCTCTTTCCATACGGCTCAATTTTTAATGATACAAAGTTAGGAAATCGAACCGAGAACCCGGTTATGTAAAATAGATCAATGTGCTGTAAAAAAACGAAGTAGCACTTGTGCTGTGTAACATTTTAGGCTTTCTAAAACTATCCCCCGAATAAGGATGTATAGTTTGCTTTAGTCCCACTTATTTTGCTTATTCTTGGAAATGAAAAATTCCTGAATTTCTTTGAAATTCAAGAATTTACATCGTTTTTCTTTTCTTAAAAGTGGTGCCACCAGAAATCGTCGTTTTGACTTAAGTGACTGTATTTCTTATAGATATATTTTCAAAAAAGAAGTAATCTCCCGCTATTGCTCCACCAAATTTTTGCACTGCTTTGCGGCGAAATTCTTCACAACACATTTCCTACTACAAATATACGGAGAATCGTCGTAATTTGGAAATTTAAAGAATAGTTTTATTGACTATTATATTGAAAATATCCCCATCGAAGCAGAAAGTTGCTTCATATTGCTACAAATAAAGCAAAAATGTCCTTTTTGTACACCGCAATCTTAAATAATATGCTTTATTTTTGCCTAAATTGTTTATATGGAGAGATTTTTGTCTATATCGCCATCACCATTACTTGCACCGTATGTCAAGGAATATTGGTTTCTATCCGCAGATAGCACATGTCAAGGCAAACAACGTGCTATTCCTTCTGGATACGCAGGACTAATATTTAATCGGGGAGGTAATATCTATTCGGAAGAATATGGCTTGTATCCGAAGTCATATCTTTTTGGACAATCCGTTAGACCCGTAAATATGTGCTTTGACAATCTGAATATCGTAATAGTCGTTTTCCAGCCTATTGGTATTAAAATGCTATTGAATATGTCAGGTAGTGAGCTTAAAGGACAAAATGTCGGGTTGGACTTACTAAGCCCACGATTTAAAGAATTAGAAATACGTTTGCTTGACACTCCTGATGAGCAAAGAGTTGTCTGTTTGATAGAGAATTTTTTGTTAGGATATCTCAATAGTGGCGAAGATTATAACTATAAGCGATATACTTCAGTTATTCAATCAATAGAAATGGGAGAAAGCAATATTTCTAAATTGGCTGACAGAGCTTGTCTTGGATATAAACAATTCAAACGACTTTTTTCAGAATATGTAGGATTAAACCCAAAGGAGTTCATTCAGATAAACCGATTTTCAAAAACGCTACATTCGTTGCAAACGAATTCTTCAGCAAATCTAAATGAAATTGCTTGCAAATGTGGATATTACGACAAATCTCATTTAATAAGAGAAGTGAAATTTCTGTCAGGTTACACTCCGAATGAGTTTTTATCAAATGCAGACCCTTATTCTGATAATAGGTCATTGTTTCAATCTTTTTTTGTAGATATAAGAATATAAGCAACCCAATATGAAAATACTAATTTACGGAGCGGGAATTGTAGGAACTACCTACGGTTGGCAATTATCAAAAGCGGGTCACGAAATAGTTGTTTTGGTTAGACCTGAAAAGAAACAAGCTATAAAGGAAGAAGGCATTCATATCCACTGTGCAGATTTTAGAGGAGGAAAAAAGGAAATAGAGGATATTGTTTTTAAGCCTGATGTTATAGATTCCTTGTCAGCAGATAACAATTTTGAATACATTATTGTAACAACAAACAATCTTCATTTGAAAGAAATACTACCTGTTCTCTCCAAGTCAGCAGGAAATGCTCATATTCTTTTCTTTCAAAACATGTGGATTGATGATTTGGATAGCATTAATAAATATCTTTCCGAGAAACAATATTTTTTCGGATTTCCCTTTATGGTAGGCGGTGGCAGAGATGCAGGTTGTATATATAGTGCTATTTCTGGATTAAAACAATCGCATACTCCATTAGGAGAACCGAATGGAGAAATATCTGAACGAGTACGGAAAATAGCTGATGCATTTGAAGATGCCAATCTCAAACCAATTATATACAATCAAATTAAAATTTGGCTTATAACCCACTATGCAGTTGCTGCTGGATTGTCTGCGGGAATCATGAAAGCTAAAAGCGGACGGAATTTTGCGAGCAACTCTGATATTCTAAAGGAAGCAATAAAGGCTATCAGAGAAGGGTTAGAGGTATGTCAAAAGTTAGGTTATAATCCGAAAGCAGTAAAAGCTAATGGGCTTTACTTTTTACCTTTCTTTATTGCAATTCCAATAGCCAAGAAGGTTTATGGTAATGAAGCATTATGCCTTATGTTTGACGGGCATACCCAGCATTCACCTGATGAAATGAAGAAAATGTTTGAAGACATTATAACGGACGGAGAAAAACACGGAGTTAAAGTTTACATTCTTAAGCAAATAAAAGAGGGGATATTCAATTAATGCATTAATCATTCAGTATACAAGGCTGTTCCTTGATATAATTCAATTAATTACAATCAATTTATGCTTATGAATGATTTATTACAAATGAGGATATTCGGACTATTGTCTGAAACCTCACAGGAAGTAAGTAACGAAGAAATGCAAAATGCTTATGGCGAATTTGTTGAACAAATAAGAATCGTGGGGGATGGAAGTGATTATTCCACAGTCTACCGTATTCTTGTAGCTACCCGTATTGAGATAGCCTCACTCGAAACAGTACCTCTTTACGGGCAGGGGGAAAAATGCGCTTAAAAAGCTATTCTTACAAAAGACACTGGCAATTATTAGCACAGAACTGGAACTACTAAATTTCAAAATTACACATCTTGAATCGTTTCCTTTGGCAACTCCATTGACATTTGAATCACCTTTATCGGTCATACCTAAGTTCCAACATCTTGGAATTATGGGTATGACTGAAATTCTTTCAGCTTTGATTTTGTTGGGTGGTATCATCGACAACACAGGCAAGAATCCAACTATCATTGCTTTTTCGGAAGTCTTTGAACAGGCTTTCGGATTTAGTTTTAACGGTATCTATGACCGTCAAAGCGAACTCTTCAAACGCAAATCATGTAATCTCACCAAAACATTGGATGCTTTAAAAGCCGTCCTTATTAAAGAATATAAGAAACGACAAGCGGAAGCACTGAAAAATAAAGATGAAAAAAGATAATTTTGTAATAGCTTGATAAATAACTGTTTGTATTTATGATATAGAGGGGTCAACACCGGACTCCTCTATTTTTATTTCTCTATTCTGCCGAACTTTGCTTCATCAATCGATTGGTAATCTTAATGTTGAATTTAATAATGAAGCAAAATGTATATAGACAACGAAAACTTCGACAAGTGGATGGAACGGCTGTCAAAGAAGCTCTCCGAAATTGGGCAAGACCTGAAATCGCTTATCGATACCGACAACGTACTGGACGAAAATGATAAGATACTCGACAATCAGGATTTAGCTTTTCTTCTAAAAGTATCTTTCCGAACCCTACAACGGTATCGGGCAAGTGGCAAACTTCCTTACTTTACGATAAGCCATAAGACCTATTACCGTGCAGCCGACATCCGGGCATTTATTCAAGAAAATGCTGATTGCAAGACTTACGAACGGTTCAAAAAGGAAAACCAACTCGATAAGCAAACCGAAGCAAAACAAGGTGGGTAATATTACCGCCCAATGAAGTGCTAATAATGCCCATTTAGCAGAAACCGCCTCGCCCTGTGGCTCGGCTCGTTTCGCTAAATGAAGCAAGAGGGAACTGGACAAGTCCTGTTCTTTCCTCTTGCCCTGTGGGGCAAAGCCTTCGGCTTTAATGGGTTACGAACGTAACCGTTTATAACAGTGATTATAAGTCGAAAACGTATTTCGCTTATAATCAACTAAATGAATCTCACTTTCTTTATAAAAAAGTTATAATCATGGATAAGACCAATAATATATCCACACTTACCACCATAGGGATAGACCGACAGACAGGTAAGTTGATAGACAAGCTCTGCAAACGCTATTCGCTGAAAAAAGGGGAAATAGTCCGTTTGGCATTTGTCTATATTGATAGAGCATGTATCAATCCATCCGAAGCCCCCGAATCAGTAAAATCAGAACTGGCGAAGATAAACAAACGGCAGGAAGATATAATTCGTTTCATCCGACACTACGAGGAAGAACAATTAAATCCTATGATACGAACCGTCAATTCTATTGCAATTAGGTTTGATACCACCAGCAAGACATTAGAAACACTTATCCTTTCACAATTGGAATCTGATAGAGGAAAGCAAACAGCCGTACTGCAAAAGGTAAGTGAACAGTTCGGAAAACACGCTGACGTAATCAACCAGCAAGGGAAGCAACTAAACGCACTCTATCAGATACACCAACGAGATTATAAGAAGCTACTAAATCTAATACAACTCTATTCGGAGTTATCCGCTTGTGGTGTGATGGATAGTAAACGGAAAGAGAGCCTAAAAGCAGAGATTATCAATCTGATAAACACATAAAGCCATGCACATAGATTTTGCCCCATCATCGGGTGGAACGTATAACAATGCAGGAAGTAGCCGCCAATTAGTTTCATATATGGAGCATGAAGATTTGGAACGTATGGAGAAAGGTATCTATACCGATGGCTTTTTCAGCCTGACGGATGATAATATCTACAAATCAAAAGTTATTAAGGATATAGATAGTAATATCGGGCAACTATTGAAAACAGATGCTAAGTTTTTTGCCATCCATGTCAGCCCATCAGAAAGTGAACTTCGGGCAATGGGGAATACCGAACAGGAGAAAGCCGAAGCCATGAAACGATATATTCGGGAAGTCTTTATTCCTGAATACGCCAAAAACTTCAACAAAGGACTATCCGAAGCGGATATAAAGTTTTACGGGAAGATACATTTTGACCGTAGTCGTTCCGATAACGAACTGAATATGCACTGCCATTTGATTGTAAGCCGGAAAGACCAAACTAATAAAAAGAAGCTATCTCCGCTAACCAACCATAAGAATACCAAGAACGGAGTAATCAAAGGTGGGTTTGACCGTGTGAACCTCTTCCAACAAGCAGAACAGGGATTTGATAAGATATTCGGTTACAACCGACAACAAACAGAATCTTTTGATTATCTCAACACGATGAAGAACGGTTCTATCTCCGAACAGATTGAAGTACAGGAGCAGAACTTTACTGGCGAAAATAAAAAAGAAGTATTCCAATCCAGTGAAAGAGAAAATATGATTCCTTGCAATATTGATAGCAAGCAAAACAATAAACACGCTTTTAATCAGGGGGATAATAGAAGCGGTGATTCTCTGTTATCTATCTTTTCACTGGGAGATGGCAACAATTATGATGCAACATTGGCAGAAAACTTACAGGCACAGAAGCGCAAGAAGAAAAGGAAGAAAGGGATAAGAAGATGATTGAATATGAGGAACTAAGAAACGATATAGACCGCTACCTGATGGAACGTTTCAAGTATAGTAAACCGCTCGTTTACCTAACGGTAGATAATATTATCGCCACCCGGAGAAACAGCCGGATAGATTTATATTTGCGTATCAGGAGAGTAGAAAGCCGATTTCCACCCGATTGTCTGATTATCGCCCGATTAGGTTTTAGTAAAGAACGGATAGGGCACGGAACACACTTTCTTAGGTTCTTGACCGAAGTAGCCCGAAAATATAGTTTCAATTATATTGGTATTGAGTGCGCCAACATCAAAAGTAGTGCATTTGCCAATAAATTAGGCTTTTATTCCATAAATGACGAGAATTACGCAATAGCAGTAACCAATCTAACATCTTATTCGCCAATGGATTAATCTTAATTAATCCTTTCTTTATCTGAACACAAAGGTATATTGCAAGAATAAAACGGCAACACCGAGCCGCAAGCGGTTTTTGTAAATTTCTTCCTTTTTCGTCCCGAAAAAGAGTAAATTTACAAAAAGTGTTGCCTTATTTATTCTTTCCATATATAGGATGTTTATCAGAGAAAAAAAGGAAAAATATGTTGGTTGGAGTGAGCGTTACGGACATCGGATGGCAGTTCAGTCCACTGCATACTGTTTATTCAGATTAAAGGGAAGATTCTGTATAAGTAATCGGATGTTATTAAATGGGTGGAAGCCCACATTTGTATATAAATGAAAAATCCTGATTGAGTATTATAGCTCTCAATCAGGACTATTTCACATCACTATTTTTATTCTTAAATATCTGATACAAACAAATTATTACCTACTTTCTGCATATCATTTAGAATGCTTTGGTCTAATACACGTGCGTATCGTTTTGTCATGTTGATATTGGAATGTCCTAACATTTTTGCGACATTCTCAATGCTAACACCATTGGCTAAGCACACAGAAGTGGCATAAGTATATACTGAAAAGGTAATTATTAGCAATAAAGCGTAAAGCGCAGATAATCATGTATGTTTGTCGCTTGTAGTCGTTAGCTGTCCACCCTTGAAAAAGAAAAAGAGAGCGTATTCAGGTAGTAGTTCCGTTGCTTATCCGTTACCCTTTTTAGAGGTCGGCAACAGGCAGAAAAACAAGGAAATAGGACGGACTTCTACAAATCTGCTCGTTTCTCTCTTTTCGCTGTCCTTATTAGACCTTTGAACGGTCTGTTTGTCAGTGGCTTGCATCATTTCAAATAACTCTGTTGGAAGTAATTTTATCAACTTAAAAAAAACAGAGATATGAAAACAGAATTGAAAGTACATTTCTACCTAAGAAAGACCGATGAAAAGAAAAACGGCGAGTGTCCCGTTATAGGAAAAATCACTATTGGAAAAGACGTTGTACAATTCAGCGCAAAACTTACCGCCAAAGCATCCCTTTGGGATATTGTTTCAGGCAGGGTAACGGGTAAGAGTAAACACGCTACCGAAATAAACGCCACACTGGATAAAATCAATGTAGCGGTAAACACCAGTTACCGCAAATTACAAGAAATAAAAAATGCTATCACCGCAAGCGAGGTAAAGAACGCATTTCAAGGCATCGCATCCGGGCAGGAAACACTAATCAGCTACTTTGCACGCCACAATGAAGATTTTAAGAAACGTGTAGGTGTGAACCGTGAGTTATCCACACAGGTACAGTATGAAAACTCCCTGAACCATCTTAAACGGTTTATGTCATTAAAATGCAAGTTATCGGATATTCCATTTACACAGCTTGATTTCTCTTTCATCGAGAAATACGATTTTTATCTGCGTGTGGAATTGAAATTAAAACCCAACACGATATTAGGCATCATGCGCCATTTGCGTAAAATGATAAAACTTGCCACTGGTGAGGGGATTATAACCCATGACCCGTTTGACGGTTATTCACCTGAAAGACCCAAAGCCGAACAGAAATATCTGACACGTGACGAATTGCAGAAGATAATAACCACGCCCTTAGACCATCCATGCAGGTACTTAACCCGTGATATGTTTCTATTTTCTGTTTTCACCGGATTGGCGTACAGGGATATTTGCAACCTTACAGAAAAGAATATTGTCAGGGCTTCCGATGGCGTACTATGGATAGAAACCACCCGGCAGAAAACCGGAACGCCTTGTGAAATTCCCCTGATGGAAATACCCATGCAAATTCTTGACAAATACAAAGGTTTAGCCCCTGACGGGAAACTGTTGCCAATGCAGAGTTGCGGCAGGTTGAACAAGAACCTGAAAGTTATCGCCCAACTTTGCGGACTGAAAAGAAAGCTCATCTTTCATGCCGGAAGGCACACATACGCATCCGAAATTTGCTTATCTCAAGGCGTACCGATAGAAACAGTAAGCCGTATGTTAGGACATAGGGATTTACGTTCCACGCAGATATACGCAAAAATCAGCAATAATAAAATATCAGAGGACACCGACAAACTGGAAGAACGGATAAAGGATAAATTCCGGTTGGTTGGCGTAGAGCAATAAACAAATCATTCTAAATAACTATCAATATGGAAAAGAATACAAAAGCCAAAAGAAGCACCTTTGCTATCTTGTTTTATCTCAATACGTCCAAACGTAGAAAAGACGGTACTTGTCCGATAGTCGGACGTATAACGGTAGATGCAAATTCCGTGCAGTTCAGCACGAAAATTAATCTTTCTTCCCCTGATTGGGACGCAAAGAAAGGACGGGCGAAAAAAGAAAGAAAGGAACTTTCCGATATAAACCGGACGCTTGACCGTTTGGAAAAGCAAGTAAAAGCCCACTATTCCCGGATAGTGGAAACAGAGGGGTATGTAACAGCCGAAAGGATAAAGAACGCCCTGAACGGTATAGGTGAAAAAGCATCCCACCTGTTACAGTTATTTCAGGAACATAATGCCGAATTTGAAAAACGTGTAGGCGTGAACCGTGTTTATGATACTTATTATTCTTATCTATTGACATACAAGCATCTTTCAAATTTTATCCGCATGAAATACAATTCGGAAGATGTGCCGTTAGTCAGCCTTACGCATAAGTTTATAAATGATTTTGATTTCTATTTGAGGGTGGAAAAACGGATGCAGGCAAGCACCGTTTTAAGCCGCATGATTGCATTGAAAAAGATAATCGCCCGTGCCATCAATCAGGGGACGTTAAGACGTAACCCATTCATGAATTATGTAGCGGAACAGCCTTTGAAAAAATACAGGCATCTGACGGAAGGAGAATTTCAAAAGTTACTCACCACTCCGATAGCGACTAAAAGGTATTACCGCACAAGGGACTGGTTTGTCTTTTCGTCTTTTACGGGGCTGTCTTATGCGGATATGTGCGCCTTGTCGGTAGAGAACCTGATAACGGAACAGGACGGCAGCACGTGGATAAAGATACCACGCCAAAAGACGGGGACGGTATGCAGCATCAAACTGTTAAGCATCCCCCTGATGATTATAGAGAAGTACAGGGACGAACGGAAAACGGATAAGGTTTTCAATATGATAAATCTTTCTTGTATATGCACCAATCTGAAAGAGGTAGCCAGATTATGCGGTATAGAACGGAATTTAACCTATCACATGGCACGTCATACTTATGCGACCCAAACGTGTATCTCTCAAGGAGTTCCAATAGAAACGCTCTCCAAGCTCATGGGGCACTGTTCTATTCAAACGACACAGTTATATGCCAAAATCACCAATCAGAAAGTAAACGAGGACATGAAGAAACTCCTTACCAAAGTGAGCGGTAAATACCAAGTGATTGAAAGTGACATTACTTCGGACATAGCACACAAGAAATTTTCTCAATGGCTGAAAGTAAAGCAGATATTTCCCGAAAAGAAATAATATACAGGTTAAAGAAGATAGGCAAAACCTATCTTCTTTTTAATTCATCCCTGCAACCTTGATTAGTTGCATTATCTCCGACAATGTGCCTTTAGGCTTGATTGTACCGTTCAGGAAACCGCCCAATTCCTCACTAAGTGTCTGACTGTCATAAACCGTAGTAATCGAACCACTGAAAGAAAAATCCTTTTTCCCTTCTTCATTCAATAGTTGTTGCAAAGTATCAACAAATTTATCAGCCATTTCACGCCTTTTAAAAACAAGGTTTGTCAGTTGTTTTTCCTTGTAATAAATAGTCAGTACGGCAACCGTATTTTCATTTTCGCTTAAATCTTCCATATTGGTATCATTTTAAAAGTTAAATTTCTACGAAGATAATAAAATACAAACGATTACTATCCGGCTTTCGTACTTTTTCCAAAGCTGAATAAAACATTAACAAAGGTAAGCTCCGTATTCCGTCCGTTCAAGTCCAAGCCCTACGGGTTTAACTAAAAATCTCCACACCTGCGCTGCGCTCCGGGTTGTATTTTTAGTTAAAGACTTGCACAGACGAAATACTACACTAATAAAGTTAATGTTCTTAGTCAGTTTCGGAAAAAAATGTGTTTTTTTAAGGATGGTAGGTTATTCCTGCCGTTCCTTGTTATAGTAGGTCTGTAAAAGCCTTTCTATATCGCTTTGACGGTAGATTATTTTGCCTTTTATCTGAATGTAAGGGATAACGCCCGTATCTCGCCATTCTTGCAGCGTGCGGATGCTTACTTTCAGATATTTGGCTGCTTCCCGGTTGCTTAGAAACTTCTCGCCGTTCAAATGCGGTCTGCTCTCCTTTGCCAGTCGGCTGATACCGTCTAACATTCTATCCATAGATTGAAAGAACTCTTTTATCATTTCACTGTTGCTGTTTATTAGTTCCATATTGATTTATAGTTAGCTTGAATGATTAGTATATACATTTTCAATTACGCAGATAATTGCCATAGTAAGAAATGGAAAGGCTGTCTTTTGCCTTGTCATAGCCGATATAAAGCCGCTTAAAGGCTGAAACAATAAAGTAACGGCTATCTTCTTTCTGTATCTCGTAAGTAGCGGGTTGCGCCTGTCCGTTATCCGATACATGAAGCATCGAAAGGAGATACTTTTTCTTACTTGGATATATCATCACCGTAGGATGAAGATTTAAACTTTCCCATGTACCCACAATAGCCGGGAGGGTAAAAGATTGGTTTGCTTCTGAATTGTCATCTTGTTTTCTTGTCATAAGGCGATACTTATTTATTGGTTGGTATATAGTTGTTTTTCTTTCCTGAAAGATGGTTAACTGTACATTCAGCAACCAGTGTTTCAATATCGACAGATTTATAGTACAGCTTATTCCCGATTTGGGAGTAACCCAGTTTACCACTGTCCCGGTAGTTCTGCAAACTTCGGATGCTGATACCGAGCAGGGCACACACTTCACGACCTGACAGCCATTCATCCGGCTGGCGGGTATTCTCTTTGCAAATCCGTTCCACCTGACTGGCGAAGCCGGAAAAACGACCGCACACCTGTTTAAAGGTCTGTTCCTCAATAGTTATGATATTCATAGGTTTTTCTCTTTTGGCTGGTTGAATATTCCTTTTTGCATTTCTTCCCGGTAGAGAGCCGAAAGAACATCATTGTGTGTATTCAAATGTTCTTCCAGTACGTTATCAATGAAATTTCCGATACTTACCTGTTTGCCTGTAATCACCCCTACAATTTGCATGATACGTTTCTGTATCTCTCCGCTTATGTACACGCTTTGACGGTTGCAGATTATTCGCTTTTGGAGATACACCGCTTTGTAGTTCTCCTGTTTTTTCTGTAATGATTGTTTTGCTTCTTCCATGCTTTCAATTTTTAATGGTTTATAAATAAGTTGATTGATTTCCGATGCTGATTGAAAGAAAGCCAGTCAGTTTTATCGCTATATTGCTTTTTCTTTAAATAGCTTTCAAGCATAGTTTAAAACCATTTCTAAAGATTGTTTGGCAGTCTTATATATTGCTTTCATTCAATCAATTTCCGGCAAAGAAAAGGGTAAAAACAGATGCTTTTAAAAATAGGGTTACTTTGACCGTTTGTGTCGTTATTTGGCGTAGTAGGCTCTATTTCAGAGACAATTTGCTGTCTGTAATTTTGTAATCAATAAACAGACAGAGGAAGAAGCCGAACCGCTTGCTTTGGCAATCTGACCGTAGGGAAGATTTTTGTTATCACATGATAACAGCAAGTTGTGTTTTGAGGTCCGCTATTCGCTTTTAGCACCTCAAAACCTTGCCACCTGATAAGGTGGTTTGGTTTACTCCGAAGTCGTGAACCTTGTAAAAATTATAATTATGGAACAGAAAAAGAAGTACCAACACAATGGAGGGCGCAAGCCTAAACTTGACCCACGAACACACCGCTATTCGTTCAATTTGGACGATGTGGAAAACGCCAAATTTCTGTCATTCTTTGATAGGTCAGGCTACACTATCAAAGCGCATTTTATTAAGAATTGCATTTTCGGTAAGTCATTTAAGGTTACGGTCAGGGATAAAAGTAAGGTTGATTATTACATTCAGCTAACACAGTTCTATTCACAATTCAGGAGCATAGGGCAGAATTACAATCAGGTAGTGAAAGAACTTCATTCCAATTTTTCAGAAAAGAAAGCACTTGCTTTGCTTTACAGACTGGAACAATGTACTTTGGAATTGATAAAGACTAATGAAATGATAGTGCTTTTAAGCAGACGGTTTGAACAGTCTTACCAAAGAGAGGGGACAATATCGGCAGAGGAATAAAAACGGCTTACCAAAAAAGAAAAATCCCGAAGTTGCCACGTGTACAACTCCGGGGTAGTTTCTTTCTTATTTGTCCGTTCCGTGTTCTTTTTCAAACTTTCGGAGCGTACCTACATCAAACCTTTCCTTTATGAACTCTCGCACGTCAGAAGCCCGATAATAGGCTTTTCCGCTAATCATCATAAAGGATAGCATTTTTTTGCTTCGCAATCTCTGTAATGTTCGGGTACTTACTTTGAATAACAGGCATAAGTCCTGATTATCCAAAAGTTTATCGCCCGGCATTACTTCGGGATTGGTTTGCAAACTCTTTACGTCTTTGCCTACTTCTTCCAATTTATCAAGAAGTTTCTGCATCCAGTCTTTAAACTCGTAATTATCTACATACATATTGCTTCATTTTTCTGATTATACACTAATGATTACCAATCGATTGATGAAGCAAAGTTCAGCAAAGGAAAGCAAACAAGTTACAGGGTAGCATACGCTACCCCGTATAAATTGATGCTAAACACCTGATTATCTATACCCTTTATTTTCATGTTCCTCACGGATAAGGGCTGTTAGTCCATTAAGAAATTCCGTTAGTTTAGTAGATTTTCGCTTTATAACATCTTCATGTTTTTGGTAATAGTCCCCCAATTTTATATTAAAGAGCCATTCAAAGGCTTTGCCTAAGTCCGTCAGATGAACAGGTTTTCCATTCTGATATGTTACACGTTTGGAAAGAAACAAACCGCTGACAATTTCCATGACGTTAATAAGGCTTGTGTTGTCTGCTAAATGGAGAGGAGAAAGAAATAGCTTATTTGCATGTTGCTGGAATTGTTCGGGGTATTTGATACGCAAACTCACTATGCGTATTTCTGTTTTGATTAGTTCTATTGCTTCATCTATAAGCAACAACAGGGCATTTTTCCCCCTGCTCAAATTGCACACGGTGCGATTTGAGCCTGTTTAGTCCAAAGGAAAAATAACGTAGTAACACGCTATAATCCTGTTCATTCATACTAAAATCAGCCAAATGAATAGCTAATTCTTTAATAGCTTCTGTCAATTCTAAGACTGAAATTTCGTGTTGTGAGTATTCCGACAATAGCCGGAAAAATCTCTGTTGTAATACACTTTTCATGTAATGTTTAAATTATATTATTAATTGCCTATTTTCTTCTTGTTTTTACATAGCCATTTACATAATTTCCTATAATATTATAATCACTATCGTAAATAAAACCATTAGAATAATATCCCTTGATAACTTTTTCTTGGCTATAAATATAGCCATTAGAGTAGTTACCTATAGTTTCACCCTGTTTATTGAATACATATCCATTTCTATATGTAATCAATGACGTTTTACATGAACAAAAAAATAAAACGCTTATAACTAATAATATTACCTTCATCTTATTACAGATTAATGACCAAACCTTGATATATCTACTTTTTTAGTTTCCTTTTTCTTATATCCCCCAAAGCGATAACTAAAATGTATTGTAAACGCTCGTGAATAAAATCCACTATTCATATCCAGCTTTTGTCCTTTGAAACGGACTTTTGTAGCAGGCATACCTGAATCAAATATGTCGTTACAACGAACAGACAAGCTAAATTTATCTTTAACAAAATTCCATTTCAACCCGGCAGTAAGATTAAAGATAGATTCTATATCAAATGTCCCTTGTATAACGGGTGTCTGCACATTAGCCATTAACTCGAAAGACAAGTTTTTATTTACTCTAAAAGTATTATCCAGCGTGCCACTAAACACCCACTTCTTCCGGTCGAAAGGTATGTCGAAGAAAGAATCACAGCGTTGGTGCATTTGCATACCGACTAAGGTTAGTCGAGAATTCAACCAATTACCAGCCTTAAAAGGCAATATAATGTTTACCCCCCATATCTGCATATAGTTCCAATTCGTATTTTTATAAATTAGTGCCAGTCTGTCAGTCGATTGGTAAGCAACCTGCGTAAAATAATTTAATGTATGGGTGAAAAACAAACCAAAGATGTATTTCTGTTTCAATATATAATTTCCATTCAGGTTGTAGTTTGTCATTGGTTTTAAGCCCGGTGTTCCCCATAGTTCAGTATATCCATTAAGATAACTGACCGAAGACTGCATATTCCAATAACTCGGATAGGTTTTATCCGTAGATAACGCAAGTTGGAATATATGTTTCGGAGTTTTAAGGTAAGTCAGCGATAATTGTGGATAGACTGCCCACTTACGATAACTACCGAGGGTATAATATTCTCCTGTGGCAGAAACAGAAAGTGAAGTACCTGTTGCATAGCTTTTACTTAATGATGCATAAAAGCTGGTCGTCTGCTCCTTCAAATTAGAATACATGTTTTGGGTATGAATACTACCTGTTACTTGACTATAGGTTTGGAAATCACGGTCTTTGGCAAACCGATAGGATGCTCCGTACCCTAAATTCCATCCTTTAGGTAGTTGATGTTTTTGGTCTGCATAAATAGAATAACGCTTTATCCTTTGCCCGCCTATCATTGAAAAGCTACTCTGATTACCATCTTGATAATCTGCATATAGATGTTGATTGTTATCGGAAGTATATTGTGTATAATCTCCACCTATTTCAAGCCCGAAACCTGAATGGTATTGTAATGTGACGTTATGCATATGGGTGTCAATGCGTTTATCTACATTGCTGGTCTGATAATTACCTGTTGTTAAGCTATTATTATATTGGTCGGGAGTATAGCTACCTGTATATATCACGTTGATATTATTTTTGTCGTTAAAATTATATTCAAATGCAGTTCTAAAATTGTGGTTCCAATACTTACTACGCAACTGTTCATTTTGTGTGATATTATATAGTTTATCTTTTAATGTATGCTTGGAATCAAGCTCTATATATTCCATGTTTTTCACATCATTAGCTCCATATATTACATCAAAAGCTATTTTGGGGGTTGATAAGCGGAAATTTCCGTTTATACTGCCACTATTAAAGTATTGGTTCTTATAATCGGCGCTTACTTCTCCCTGAAAAGAATAATCATTCGAGCGTTTTAAAACAATATTAATGGCTGCGCCCCGTACATGATATTCGGGAGGAGTACTGTACATTACTTCTGCTTTCTCCACACGGTTCACCGGAGTATTACGCAAAAGAGTTTCAAGCTGTCCGGCATCCATCGTTGTAGGTTTGCCGTTCAAAATCACTGTTAATTTTCCTGCCCCTGCCAAAGTTAATGAACCTCTATCTTCTTGCACTCCCGGTAACTTTGCCAATGCTTCATAGGCATTGTTTACCAGTTGGTTTCGAGTAAGAACAGCAAGATTATATCCTAAACGTCCATTCTCTACTTTCACAAAAGGACGTTCCGCTTTTACAACAACCTCATCCAAAGCATAGTCTTGGGGGTGAAGCTGAATAATTCCTGCATTATTCCCTTTACCTGTTATTATTTTAGTCTGATACAAAAGATGTTGTATAATCAGACGGTAATCTTTAGGTTTGTTTTTCAAAGTAAATGTGCCGTCAGTATTGGATATAGATGCACCAATATAGGTGGAATCCATTGCTTGCAAAACAATGGTTGCACCATCTATGGGTTGTTGTTTGCTGTCTATTACTTTGCCATTAATCGTCTGCCCCCAAACTTCTGCCTGAAAACAGCTTAACACCATATAAGAAATTGCTGATATTATTATTTTATTTAATTTCATCATGTCAAATTAGTTTGCCAATTATAAGTTGCTCAAAAAGTAAAAGAAACCCCTGCTCCGAAGAACCATTCCCACTTTTTCCATATTAGATTATATTGGTAGTTGCTTTGGGATTTAATAATGGTATACTTCCCAATCCTATATGAAAATCCTGCTCCGAACTCATAAGGTATAGAGGTTACAGGAAGTATTACACTGCGTCTTTTATCAAAAGTATAATCCCCATATATATTAAAATTCAACTTTTTACCCAATGGAATTGATATGTTAGTATTCCTTTTTATGCTGATAAAGGGGGTGTCTGTATATACTCTGCTACTTATTCTAATTCCATTAAATCTCATATATTCAATCTTTTTGCAATAAGAACTATCTGACAATAAATGATATTGAATATACAGATTAGATTTATTAAAATGGGGATATTTCATTAAATCATTTTCAGGTTTTACGCCTAATATAAAATCATTTAATTTGTTACTTTTGTTTTCTCTTGGAAAACCTGTAAGAGATTGTTCCAGTTCTTTTTTAAAGGCATCGTTTATGTGAATCGGAATTTCACCATCTAACATTTTAGATAGTTTAATCGAGTCTTTTGTTGTCCATCCCCCTTGTGCAAAGACGAAGCAAGGAATAAGACTTAGTATGAAACCTATTAGAACTTTCACTGTTTTTCACAACTACATTGTTCAAACATTCTATCCTCTTTTATCTCTTGTTTGACGAGTTTTGAATCTTGGAAAGTAAAAATTGTAGTTACTATATACCACACTCCCAAATGCAGTTCCTCTTTATAGAAGAGTTTTTCTTCTAATTTATTTTCACTGTTGTAAGATACCGCTTGACTAAATGGCTCGCCGAACTTATCTATAAGGTCTTCTTTATTGAACCCCAATTCAACTTTACTTGCTGAAAATCGGCTGATTTGTTTCTTTGTATAACAACTACATAATGAGGTGATACTTAGTAGTAATGTTAAAATTTTCGTATTTAGATGTTTCATCTTTTGTTTTTTTGAGATACTTGATATTTACTATTTTAAAATTACTCTTTAGGGCTGAGTTCAAAATATTCCCTTGTCATTCCTAGTTCTCCAAATTCACCACTCCTTCTATATGCTGAGAATTTCTTTTCTGTGAGTTCATCTATATCCCAGTAATCATTATGACCAAAATAAATTATACCAAAACTAGGATCAGAAAAAGTCCATTGACCATTAATAGCACTTTGCTGTTCCTTTCCATTTTTATCTGTAGCTATTAACGTTCTTGCATATGTACCATTTTTAGAAAATTTATATACGTCTTGATAGGTCATTCCCTTATCATTAGTAGTTTTTTCGCTCATCCAAGTAATATCACAAATTAAATCAATTATACGATTTTCGCTTTCTGTATAATACCCACTTTTTTCTACGCAACTTATTTGTAGCATTGCGAAAAGTGATGTTATTATAAATAATATTTTCCTCATAATTTATAGTAGTTTTATAGTATCTAAATAATTTACTCCCATTTTCAATTAATACAATCATAACGGGTCTGTGGCACACAGTAACACACACCCGTATAAAAAATCAAGTATACTGTTTAATAACTAAAAGTACATCGAGCAATATGACCATAACTTGGGGCACTTCCTTTGCTCTTAAACTCCCATAAGTATAATCCATCACTTCCTTGCACATCCCAATTAGCCGTCCAAAAAAATGAAGTATTCCACAATGAACCAGTACCGCAGAAAACAACACTTTCCAGAGTCAATGTACTATTGTCTGAAGTTGTTTTTGTATTTGGGCTCAATACTTGAAAGAAATAATAGTTAAGCTGAACTTTTGAATCCAAATTCACATCCATTCTTATTGTACGGTTTTCATCCTTAAACTTACCTGTACTTTTATCACTTCCGCCTGTTACCTCCAAAGAGTAAGGTAAAGTTCTTGTAGAAACAGATGAAGCATATGAAGATACCAAATCAAAATTTGCATCTCTTATTTTCTTTACCAAAGTCTTTCCTTCTACCGAGAATACTATGTAAGTAATATTAGGATCACCAATAGCCATTGCCACTTGAGTATTCAAATCCCGTAGATTCCTCTTACACTTTTCCAAATTTATTGAACTTACTTTTTCCAACTCTTTCCAGTCAGCCCCAGTCACATAAGATAAAGCTCTTGTCTTTTTGTTCTCATTGATATAATACTCGTTAGTAGACTCGTTTATATCAATATAACGAGATAGAACTTGCATATCAGTTTGGGTATCTCTAACTATAGGTTGTTGTGTAATCACTTCATCATCCGAACATGACGAAACAATAATACATCCAACTAAAAAAAATGCCATGTACAAAATTTTCTTCATATCGTTTCATAATTTAAATTTTCCTGCTCTTTGAGTTTTTCGGTTCCACTCCAATTTTATAGTATCGGCTCACTAGTGTCTTATTAATATTGGAAGGTTACTAAAAATCAAATAAACTTGGTTCATTTGATATAAATCGTTCTTTCAAATATCAATTTAGACAATAAAGGTAAAGCAAAAAAGCGCATACTTCTGTGAAGTACACGCTCATTTTTCCGTTTCAAATGAAACTCTCAAAGTAGTTTGAGAGTTTAGTCCTCAAATGTTATTTTTCGCCTAATATTGCTTACTGTCGTCGGGGTAACTCTAAGATAAGACGCTATCTCTTTTAAAGGTACTATCTCTTTCAAATTAGGGCATCGTTTCATTAACTTCAAATAACTCTCTTCTGGGGAATCACAAAAGACATCTAACAACCGTTTGAATATCGTTTCATATAGAGCATCCGCAGTCTGTTTCCCAAAACGAAGTGTTTCCATATTTGTTTCCCAATATGCAATAATATCTTGATAAGATAGTTGGTAGACTATGCATTCGGATATAGCTTGAATACTTACCAACGAAGCATTTTGATATATAAAAGCAGAGTAGTCACAAATAAACTCTCCGACAAATGCATATCCCACAACATGCTCTTTCCCATTTTCACCAGTATGCATATAACGAAATGCTCCTGCTTCAATCCATCCAACTCGGTCAGATACCTTGTTTTGCTCAATAAAAAAGTCTTTCTTATGATAAACATGTACCTTACCTTTGGCTTTGGCAAATTGTATAAAATTAGAGTAGTCTAATCTTCCAATGTATGAATTAAAATCTTCCATGTATAAATCATGTCTATTTAATTTCCAAATGTTATTTTTTTCCTAATATTGCTTACAGTAGTCGGGGTAACTCTTAGATAAGATGCTATCTCTTTTAAAGATACTTTCTCTTTCAAATCAGGACATCGTTTCATTAAATTCAGATAGCTCTCTTCCGGAGAATTGCAAAATACATCCAACAATCGTTTATATACCATTTCATACAAAGCATCCGCAGTGCGCTTCCCAAAACGCAGTGTTTCCATATCTGTTTCCCAGTATGCAACCACATCCTGATAAGACAATTTGTAAACTACACATTCAGACATAGCTTGAATATTTACTAATGAAACACTTTGGTTTATAAAAGAAGAGTAGTCGCAGGCAAACTCTTCGGCAAATGCATATCCTACAATATGCTCTTTGTTATCTTTTCCAACACATGTGTAGCGAAACGTTCCTTTCTTTATCCAAGCGACAAATTCTGAATTACCATTTTGCTTGACAAAGAAATCTTTTTTATGATAGATGTGTATCTTTCCCTTTTCTTGGCAAAATCGTATAAAATTGGAATAATCCAAATTGCTCATATATAAATTAAAATCTTCCATATCTAAATCAGTTTAAGCTCTTTGGTACAAAAATAAAAGAAATCATAAAGATAAAGCATCATGTATTTCATATTTAGAGGAAAATAACTATTTTTGTGGAGAGGTTTTTGAAATGATGCAATCCAAAGTAAATAAAGGTAGATAGCACGTTGCTAAAATATTACCCTTTTCTTGAAACTATCTTATAATGATTTGTATTTCAAAGCAATAGAATGCAATGCTATAGTAGTGGCAAAGCTGTGGCGGGCTGTGTGCGTGGAAATTTCCTTATGAATTCCGCACAAATCGCTGATTTCTTTCAGATAACTATTCATTTTCTGATTGCAAGGGACAGGCAGTAAAACATTCTGTTTTTGACACTTTGGATTATCCTTATACTTCTCAATAATAGCCAAAGGAATATCCAGTAGCGGAATATTACACATATTCTTTGTCTTCTGCCGAGCCTTGCGAATCCAAAAGTTACCTTCTCTGTCTTTTACGATATGTTCAGCCGTTAGTTGCTTAATATCTATAAATGACAAGCCCGTATAGCATCCAAAAATGAAAATATCACGTACTAAATCAATACGAGGTAAATCAAATTTCTTATTTGTTATGATTTGCAATTCATCCCAAGTCAAGAACTCCCGATTGACTTCCTTTTCATGGAACTTGATACCAGTAAAAGGGTCTTTGTTTATCCACTCATTGGCAAGAGATAGATTAGTAATCTTTTTCAGGCATTTCATATAACGGATAACGGTATTTTGAGCACATTCCTTTTCTGTTTTCAAGTAAAAATCAAAAGCCCGAATAAACTCTCCGTTTATATCTTTGAGTGGTAAATCTTCCTTGTCATATTTGATTTTGATAAGTTCGGCTAAATAGCGTTTACAACTTTCATAACGACGTACAGTGACTAAAGCGAAGTCTTTGCCTACCAACTGGCGACATTGGTCGTTATGCTCTTGAAAAGTGGCTATAAGTGTTTTAGGTTCTTCTTTTTCTTCCAAGTTAAAGAATTTATCCCGAAGAATGGTAGCTGTTATAGATAGACTTTCCTTTTTCAGCTCTGCATGTATATTATATAACTTGATTCGGGCTTCTTCGATATACTTGTTCAGGTCGTTTGATTTGCGGTCTTTACCACGAGAACATTCTTTCGCCTGATTCCATAGGGAAGGGGTAATACTTTTACGGATATTCGTTTCAGAACGAACATTATTAACCGTAATTCTCATACATACAGAGGCTTCACCATTCTTCAATAGTTTTGTTTTCTTTAGGAAAAACAAAACACTAAATGAATTTCTTTCCATCATTTTTCTACTTGTTTTAAGTGATACAAAATTATGGAAAAGTGGAGAGAGTTTCGCTATGTAACATGCTGACAAACAGAGTCAAACAAAGACAAAAGGTGGAGATGTATTATCTCCTTATTTGCTCCACCTTTTGCTCCACCGAAGTAGGTTGAAATTTGCTGTTTTTTGCGTAGCGGGTGAAAATAAAAAACTCCCGATATTCACTGAATATCAGGAGTTTACTTCTTTTTGCTTTCTCTAAAAGTGGTGCCACCAGGAATCGAACCGGGGACACAAGGATTTTCAGTCCTTTGCTCTACCAACTGAGCTATGGCACCATCATGTCGTTTTGTATATCGTTGTTTCGATTACGGGTGCAAAGATACGGACTTTTTTGATATATGCAATAGGTGGCGGTGGATTTTTTGAAAATATTTGAGGGTAGAGGTGGAATTAGCTGCTATAAGCAGGGTAAATAGGGGGAGCGTGTAGATAAATATGGATTTTTACTTATTTTTGGAAGCGGGTAGAGAATGATTAATAAGCTATAGATATGAAGAAAGTAATTTGGAGTATTGTTTTAAGTTGGGTATGTTTGGCATTTGCTGCTGCTGGGATAGGAACTCGTGATGCGGTGTCTGCCTGTGATGGGAAAGTGTATAAAAAAGGGGATAAGATTATGTTTGGTGTCCCTAAGGTTTCCGGATATTTGTTTGTTAGGACGTTTACAAAGGATGGGAAGATTTCTACGATGCCGAAAGAGAATCTGGCTAGTCAAGAGGCGGTGATCGTTGATATTCCAGATTACGATAAGAAACTCTTTGAGGGTATGGGCGTTTATTCTGAGGAAGAAACGCATCCTCTTGTCGTGGTAGAGCTGGATGGACGGCGTCTTTGTATAAATATTAATGATGCGCTTAGTCAAGGGAATATTGTTTCGGAATATTTTAAAAGCGAAGTTGAGGGTGTGGTCGATTTAACGTCCGATCTCTTATTTGTTTATGCGCTTAAATTAAATAATGTGACAGTTGATGACGATGTGATAGTAAGGTATATGGCTCATTGTGACAAGAATCTGGTAGAGAAAAATCAAGCGGATCCATTTACTATGGCGGATCTTAAGAAAGAATATGCCGCTAAATTGGAAAAGGCGTTAGGGGACGTTGATTTTAGTAAGGTGTTTCGTATTGAGAGTCAGTCGGAGATGTTACAATATGATATGGATAAGCAGATCTTTCCATTAAAAGGGTTGTGGTGCCCACAAATTAAGACAGACCAGCCGGATGCGTTGGCTAAGATTGGCTTTTGTAAATGGGATGATTGTGTCTTTCGATTTGTGAATATACCAGAGTTCATGAATGTCCCTTGTGAGACGGCTCGTGCGAAAGGGTTTTATGATATGAGGAAAGTCGGAAAAGTGCCTACTTATAATACGCCGCTGGCTACTTCTTATACTTATATCCGTTTCTTGGATAAGAAGGTACAGCTTCCCGAGAAAAAGAATAAGGTCTATCATAACGGTGATATAAAGAGTATGTCTTTGGCTGATTTGTATGGGAAAATGGCTATAGAGGCGCAAATTATAAAGATGGATGTTTATCACTTACCTTTCTTGAAGATAAGTGATTTTGAACTCTTCTATAATTATTTAGGATCCATTGAAGTGAAATAATAGGAAAACGGTCCGTCCCCCAATAAAAATGAGACGGACCGCTTTGCATTCGTGAATTCAGAGCGGATATTTCTTTTTAGTTTAGTGAGTTCCAACCTTGCGCCTTAAGCTCGACTTCACCTCCGTCACGACCGACAAGATAATTGCCTAACTCCGGCTTTGTTATATGACCGATCACCTTAATACCTTTCATTTCCGACACCTTATCATGATCTGCTAAAGGAACAGTGAATAAGAGTTCATAATCCTCACCTCCATTCAATGCCGCGGTTATCAGATTCATGTTAAACTGCTCTGCCATGGCTGCGGTTTGGTAATCGATAGGAATACGATCTTCGTAAACTCGGCAACCTACATTACTTTCTTTAGATATATGAAGCAACTCCGAAGAGAGGCCGTCGGAGATATCCATCATGGAGGTAGGAACGATTCCTGCTTGGTCAAGAACCTCGACAATGTCTTTGCGGGCTTCCGGTTTTAATTGGCGTTCCAACAAATATTCTTTACCAGAGAAATCGGGCGTGAAATCTTTCTCCCCATTAAATATGCTTTTCTCCCGTTCCAGTAATTGGAGACCCATGTAGGCGGCCCCTAAATCGCCGGACACGCAAATAAGATCGGTCTCCTTGGCTCCGTTTCGATAGACAACTTTACCTTTCTCTCCCTCGCCTAGGCAAGTGATGCTGATCGCTAACCCTGTGCGTGAGGCGGAAGTGTCGCCACCAACGAGATCTACGTCATAGATATCACAAGCGAGTTTAATGCCCTCGTAGAATTCTTCGAGATCTTCTACACAGAAACGTTTGGAAATACCCAATGATACCGTAATCTGTTTCGGGCGGCCGTTCATGGCGTAAATATCGGAGAAGTTTACGACTGCGGATTTATAGCCGAGATGTTTCAAGGGCACATACATCAAATCGAAATGAATACCTTCCAGCAAAAGGTCTGTCGTAACCAATACTTGCTTGTCTGTGTAATCTAGTACGGCTGCGTCGTCACCAACACCTTTCAACGTACTCGGATTTTTAAGTTCTATTTTATCGGTGAGATGACGGATTAACCCGAACTCTCCCAAAGTCGATATTTCTGTTCTATTGCTCATAAGATTGTTAACGTAATATAGGATGATTCTTTATTCTTGTATCAATATGTTTAACTATTAATTCTTGAAATTGTTTTTCCCGGTCCATACAGAAACCCACCGTAATAGGCAAACAATATAAATGAGAAAACCATTCCATGGGAAGCGAAGGAAGGTCACGGAGTCGGGCGGCATCTTTCTCCGTGATGATTATCAATTTACTTGTAGAAGTCAACCGCTTGAAGGCCGTTTGTATTTTCTGGATGTCATGCCGATCGAAGGCGTGATGATCCGGAAAGATCAATGAGGTGACATGCTCCGTATATTTATGGATCTCTTTTTCGAGAGGTGCCGGGGATGCGATACCGGATACCAATAAAACCTCTGTAGTAGAGGCCAGCCCTTTTAATGTGCGTCTGGGGGCTTTACCGGAAAAGACGGGTTCCAGCTCCCCGTAAAGAATACGGCTGAAATAGAGCTCTTGATAAGCTGAGAGATGTATATCCTCCTCTATGATCCGGAAGTCTATAGGTTGTATACATGACTCACATTTCGTGACAATGATCACGTCCGCACGTCGAGCGCCATCCATAGGTTCCCTTAAACGGCCTGCGGGTAAGAGCTTATCTTGCGTATAAAGACGGTGGCAATCGGTTAAAAGGATGTTCAGCGTGGGGGCGACGTATCGATGTTGAAAGGCATCGTCCAGCACGATCACTTCCGGGCGCTTATTCTCTGGCAGAGCCAATAGATTGCGGATACCCCTGCGGCGATCAGCGTCTACGGCAACGAGAATATCCGGAAACTTACGTTTCATTTGGTACGGCTCGTCACCGATATCCTTGCTGGTACTTCGCTGATCGGCCAACAAGAAACCGGAGGTTTTCCGTTTATAGCCACGGCTGAGTACAGCTACCCGGTATCGGTCTTTTATCAAACGGATGATGTATTCCGTATGAGGGGTTTTTCCGGTCCCCCCGACAGTCAGGTTCCCCACGCAAATAATAGGCAGATCATACCGCTCTGTCCGAAGGATTTTCCAGTCGAACAGCTGATTCCTGAATCTCACCCCGATTCCATAAAGGAAAGAGAATGGAGTGAGGAGTTTATTGAACTTAATCGTATGATCTGTCAGCATGGTCCAGTTATTATAACGGTTTCATATCGTAAGGCATACGAGCTTGGATTCCGCAATTCGTCTTGATATTATTCAACGTCTTGAAGTACTCGAACTCATTGCCCAATACATTTTTGATGATAGAGAGTTTCACCTCTCCGAGCTGGCTTTCCAAGAACTCGTCCAAGAAATTCTTGGAACCGCTGACGGTAGTTACGCTATACTGATCCAGATCAGCCAACCCCGCCGCTGTGCTTATAGCTAATTCAATACCGCCCAGCTCATCGACTAAACCTCTTTCTTTCGCTTGCTCACCCGTCCAGACCCGTCCTTGTCCGATAGCGTTGACCGCTTCGGTAGTCATACCTCTACCTTCGGCGCAGCGGGAAAGGAACGTTTGGTAGCCTCTTTCCACGTATCCCTGTATCAGTGCTTTCTCACTCTCGGTCATGGGACGGGAGAGGTCTCCTAAGTCCGAGAACGTGTTCGTCTTTACGATGTCCGTGGTCAACGCTAGTTTCCCGAATAATCCGGAGGCGTTCGGGAACATGCCGAAGATACCGATGGAGCCGGTCAACGTATTCGGTTCGGCGATGATCTTATTAGCGGCGCATGAGATATAGTAGCCTCCCGAGGCAGCTACGTTGCCCATGGAAACGACCACAGGTTTCACCTTTTTCAACTCGACAACTTGACGCCATATCTGCTCGGAGATATAAGCGCTACCTCCCGGGGAATTCACACGGAATACCACGGCTTTCACGTCATCATTGTTTTTTAGCTTGATAAGCTCATCGGCCATTTTCTCCGTGATACTTTGTTCGATATCGTAAAAGTTGCCGGGTGTTTGCGCCTTAATCTCGCCTTCGGCGTAAAGTACGGCTATCTCCGGGGCGTTTTTGGTGGGTGATGCCTTGAGGGTTTTCATTTGAGCTAAGTTGGCCGATCTCAGTTTCTCTCCATTTTGTCCGGCTAACTCTTTGACGTATGCTTCTACCTCCGGCTTATACTTCAATTCGTCTATAAAGCCACATTCTACCGTTTTCACCGGGTCCGCGAAGAAAAGCCCCTCATTGGCGTAATGGTTGATATCGTTCACGCTGATGCCGCGTGATTCGGCGATGCCTTCGGTTATATTATCCCAGATGGTGGAGATATACGATTGGATTTGCTCCCGGTTCGCCTCGCTCAGCTTATCCAGCATAAAGGGCTCCACGGCACCTTTGTAGGTACCTACCTTAAAAATCTGCATCTCGATACCTACCTTATCCATCAGTCCTTTGTAGAATAGGGTTTGCGAGGCGAGTCCCGTCAACTCAAGGATGCCTTGCGGATTCAAGAATACCTTATCGGCCACGGAGCAAAGGAAGTAATTCCCTTGCGTGAAATTATCGGCGTAAGCTACCACGAACTTGCCGCTTTCCTTGAAGTCTATCAGCGATCGGCGGATTGCCTCCAAGCTGGCGCTACCCGAGGAGAGAAGCCCCGATTCGATATAAATCCCCGCGATCTTGTCATTCTGTTTCGCTATCCGGATCGTCTCGAGCAGGTCCTTCAGTGACAGCATGTTTTCCTTGTCGCCCATCAAGGCGGAGAATGGATTCTCCGCCGGGTTATCCGCTAGCGTCCCGTCTAGCTTGATCTTGAATACCGTATTGCTCTTGGGGGTGTAATCAGGTGTGCTACCTACGGTGGCGATATATCCTATAGTCATGGATATCAATACCGTCAGGATTATTCCCATTGCCAACATAACGCCTAGCGTTGAGGCAAACATCATTTTAAAGAATTGTTTCATATCTATTGAAAACTAATTAGATGACAAATGTACGAAAATTTCCTCTACGTCCCGGTCGCTGAGGCATACTTGTTGGTAAACATCTCGCAGAAGCTCTGGGTTGATCTTTTTGAAATCCTTTTCTAAAGGGGTGATGAAAAGACCTCCGATATCGGCAGCTCCCGGGCTGGACAGGAGATGGTCGTCGCCCTCGGCCTCGTATTGCCACGGGCGGTGGCGTTTACGAGGGATAACCGTGATTACCCAATTATTATCGTAATAGGAGCCGAAGATATTCATCATCGGCTCGGGCTCACCGGGAAGTATCGGCAAAGCGGCGTAGATCTTTTTGAAGAGCCGGGTGGCGGCTTCTTCGGTGGCGGCTTGGATGACGAGGCCGGGGCGGAGGTTGCCGGTGAGTGGGTATATACGGTTGTCGTATACACTCGCATACGATTGTCGTATAAATTGGGTTACCTCTTCATCCAGCGGCATGATGCCTCGTGTCACCGCTTGGAAGTGGGCATGATCCGGTGCCGAGGCTCCGCTACGGGGTCCATTGTAGAAGACGGTGAAGGGAGCGAGTCTCTTTGTCAGTTCCAAGAAGTCATTCCATTGCGGCAATATCAGTTGCGGAGTATGTTTCCGGGTAGGGATCGTGAAATGTTGGGGGAAGATCGGGTAGGGGTTGCACAATACCAGATGGCGAAAGCCGAAAGGCAGTCGCTCCTGTTCCACCGGCAGGTTCTCGGGGCATAGGAAGCACTTGCGTTCTTTTAGGGATCGGGCATCTACCTTGGCCCCGGTGGAAACAATACGGGCGGGATTGAATTGCGCACGTATCGAGAACCCTTCCATATCGAAGGATTTTACTTGCACGGCCTCCAGTGCCTTATAGTTCTTCTCGGCCAATGGCCATGTCACGAGTTGCTTGGACAGTAATTCGGTCGCTTGCGATGAGCTGACCCAGTTGTTTGGTTTCATTGTCTTTCCATGTTTAAGCGGGCCTCGAGTTCCCAAGTCCTGATTTTATCCTTATATATATTATGGTTGTTCATTTTCACGACATCCAATGAGGCGTCGGAGTTATCTTCCCAACGGCGGCAAAGGTACAGCACGTCGTAGATCCGCCCGATCGGGTACTCGCGGCTGATGCGCAGGCCGAGGGCGTAATCTTCTCCGTAACTGGTGTTCGGGAGGTTTAGTTTCCGTAGCAAGGGTGTATAAAAGGCTCGGGGTGCTCCAAGCCCGTTGATGCGGAGGGCGTTATTGCGGCCGTTCTCGGGAGTCCATTCTTTATGGTCGATAATTCCGGGCGGGATGGTTCGCATATCGAAATCGGTCATTCGGTAGGTTCCGACCACCATGGCGCATCGCTGCTCGTAGAAGGCTTCCACGATCTTACGCAGGGTATGCTCGTCACTGTATACATCATCGCTATCCAATTGGATGGCGAACTTGCCGCAAGCCGAATGGTGTATTCCTATATTCCAGCAACCCCCGATGCCGAGGTCGTCACGCTCCGGCTGGATATGGATAATACGAGGGTCCGTGGCGGCGATCGTTTGGATTCGCTCGGAGGTGCCATCCGTAGAATGATTATCGATAATGATTAGGTTGAAAGGGAAGGACGCCTCTTGTCGCAGTACGGAACGGATAGCGTCCTCGATCGTCCGTACACGGTTACGTACAGGGATAATAACGGAGGCTTCCGTTTGAAATGTCTGCTCGTCAAAACGGACTGGCTTGAAATGAGGGGGCAAGTAGCCGCCTATCATCTTTAAGTGATCTGTACAGGCGGCTTCCATCTCGATCTGTACAAAGCGGTTCTTGGGATCTACATAGTCGAACATTTTCTCTCCGGATTTCCGTAAATCATTCTCTACTTCTGTATATAGATATTCGTTGATATGCGTCAGCGGAGCGTTTTGGGAGACTTTCAGGCGCAAGTCGTAGAGTCCGGCGAATGTATATTCCGTATCCATGGAGGCTATGGCGTTTTGTAGCGTGGAAGAACGATAAAGTAGGAGGGAGCCGAAATTGAAATCATCCCTAAGACTTCCTTTCTGGTAATCGATCACCGGATGGGGGTTGAGTTTGCCCTCCTTCTGCTCGTAATAATCGGAGTAAACCATACCGGATCTCGTATCGTCGGCGATGGCGACAAAACGCTCTAGGGCATACAAGCCTAATAGAAGCTCTTCAGTCTTCGTATAAATTAACGTATAATGGGCACTGGCATAGCCGGCTATTTCCCGGAGGGTCTTCGTGCTCCATATATTCTCCGTGCGGATTAAGTTGCAGGGATAAATAGCCTTGGCGTGGGGATCGTCCGTGATTAGATAGATCTGACTCACTAAGGACGACTCGGCCAATTGCGCTACCGTTTGTCGTGTAGCCTCTATTTTTCCATAAGGGATAAAGCAATTGATTCGTTTCATTGTATATACTGTATTTTATTTTGTTGTTGAATGGAGAAAAAGCGTAAGATGGACTCCATGAGTCGATTTCGTTCCGACGATGTTTGAAGCGCCTCAAACGGGAAACCGAGCAAACAAGTCCGATATTTCCCTTCATAAACGATTCCCGCCCCGATATTGTTCTCCGGATATCTCAAGATAGTATGGGCGAGCTTATCCGCCGGAAGTACACCGTCTACCGACTCGATCGAGTAGCAAATAGGGTTCGGACGTGTCCGGAACGTGTATCTGCCGTTTATATATCCGTAAGGGGATGCGCAACTGTTTACGATTCCCTCCTTGCTGGCATTACGGCTAGCCAACTTCCCTTTTAGTACCTCCTCGACGAACGTACGGTCTTGTGCGTTGCCCCAGCTGTCGGAGAAAAGATTCGTCCCGCTTACAAGCAAGTTGCCGCCTTGGGCAAGGTAGCTGCGAAGCGTATCCTGTAAAACGGGAGTGATAACCGGTTGGCGCTGTTTTCCTAAAATCAAGTCAATAATCGGATACGTATCCGGCTTTACGACTCCCTCGGCCAAAGATTTATGGCTACATGAGACAAAGGAATAACCGGTCCCGGCCATGGCCTGCCCATGTATGAAAGGATAATCGAAGGTATTGCCCGCTATGACTTGGCCTGCGTAATTGTTGTAACTATCCCCATGCCCGTTATTATCATTGCTGTTCCATGTGGCGGAACGGCGGAATTCGAATTGATCCCCGATAAATGCGATATCATTCAGATAAGGTACTCCCCGGTCGACGGCATAAAGAAAGCCGGCTAAACTATCCGCCGTACTCTCGAAACTGGCTGGACCGCTGATCCTGTCGAATCCATTGACGATCAATACCGTCTTATCCTTTTCACCTTTAGGAGACCGGTAAACACTTACGATCTCGGAAGGGAAACTGATGCCTCCCTTATTTACGGCAGCTACCTTATAACTATGGATAATACCCGCCTCAATTGGAAGAATGATTTCTTCTCCTTTTACGAGCGTCCCGTTATCGAATCCACCGCTGTCTTTTCGACTATAAAGGATATAGGCGGTTGGTGAGGCACTCTCCTCAAGAGTATCCTGTACGGCTTTCCAGCCGATTCTCACTTTATTCGTTTCTACGAGCTCCGTATACAGACGATCGGGTGGGAGCGGTTGTACGATAGGCTCCTGTTTATTCTGGAAACAGATATAACGGAGCATCCCTTTATAGATCGCCCTACAGATAAGGAAACGGAAGCGTGGGTCTAACCCGTAACGCATATCGGCGAAGTTTTGATGGGATAGTAATTCTAATAGCATTGTTGGGACATCGGGAATACGTGCCTCTATATAAGATTGATTCCACATGCCCCGGCGGCTCCATTGAGGATTGTAAACCTTGCGGACATCGGACAGGATCTGTGTTTGGATCATGTCGGTTAGGTTTCTGGCGATCTCTCGGCTTTTCCGGTTGGTGTAGATTCCGTTGTTGCTTTTAGACATATAGATGCCGAGTGTCCCTATAATTGAGTCATCCGGGGTGGTTCCTGCGTCGGAATGGAATGCGAAGGCCATGTCGATAGGGATATGGGTCTGTTCTTTTAAATAATTAACCCATCGGGGACGTGCGTAAATGTCGTCTTGATAATCATTGCGGAAAGCGCTTTTCGAATAGATACTATCCGGTATTCCCGCCCATTGTAGCCAATATCGGGCCGCCTCGGTAAACCGTGGATACCCACTTGTCTCTGCTTCTATCGGATAGGGACTTTCTAGCGGGCTACGTGCGATGTTCCCCATGCCGCCACCGATCTTGATCGCGTCTGCCGTGATAATCTTTCCCGATTTATTGCTTTGATTCGTCAATACGATTCTCTCATGGGCTTTTCCATATGCCGTGAATTTGAAGTTTCCCAGATAGATCCAAGTTCCACCCCCCATCGTTTGATTGACGGCGATCGTGGTTTCCCCTCCGGCATGATGGATGGTATACAGTGCCTGCTCTGTGCTGTTCGGAAAAGATTGATAGGAGGCATAGACTGCGTAATTCCCCGATTCCGGAATTTCGGGAATCCACTCGATGAGACTTTCTTTTCCTTTCCTCTGTGTGACCGTCTGCCGATAGGTGCCTTGCGTAAAAGGGTTCTCCCCATTCGTATAAGTAGCTTGAATATGCCCAAATCCAGCTTTCTCCCCATCCGACCAAGCTTTCTCCCCATCCAATTCCTTATACTCGGATCCCGGAGTAGAGCGATCATTGTCTATAATGATTTCGTATATTTGGGTGTCTCTTTCCCGGGGAATTAGAATAGTCGCTCCTGCGTTTTCAAGCATCGGGGTCAGATAAGGAAGAACAAAACTCTGCGTAAATAAGTCCTCTACGGTGCCGAACATGCGGGCCCGTTGCCATTCCCAGCGATGGGCGGTCTGGGCGTAATATAAACCATGGCTTTGCCAAAGGGCGATATGACGGTTTTGTAATCCGTTTTTTATCTCATGAGGGCTGGATAGGCTACGGGTTAGCGGGTATTTGCTCTCTTTAATGGAGTATAGCCTCTTTTTGTTGGGACGTCCTTTTCTGTCGTATTCGGGAATCAGGCTCTCAATGTCTGTACCTCGGGTCAAGATGACGATCTTGGAGGCATTGGGGAATAGGGGAGCTATACTTGCGTAAAGCTCAGAAACGTTATATTCCCGAAAAGGGATGTCCTCCAAAGCTTCATTGGTGAAAAGCGTGACTTTCTTCTTCTGGATGAGGATGGAGTCAATCTTAATGGTGCGTGAAGACACATATTGCCTTGCGAAAGAGTTTAGCTTTTGATCCAATTGCTTTTTTAAGCTTTCACTATCCTGCCCTTCTGCCGGAAAGCTCCAGAGAAAAATGGATAGTAAGGATATGATGATCCTAACAGGATAGGAGAGTTTTTCTCGCATATTTTTATAAATATTATTGGCTGTCTTATTTCTACAAATTTACGGAAAATCTCCGTAATAACCTTATAAAAAGCCCAGATTGGCGCAATTAAAATTGAATATGAAGAAGGTAGGGGCAAATTGTGGATATTGGGAGAAGTCAAATCTATGTGAACGGCAGCAAGGAGAAGAACGGATTTGTCCCTATCATGGGACGGGTAGCGATTAACGGGACGATGGTGCGGTTCAGTTCAGTTGCGAGCGAACTATTCGTGTTCATGGTCAAGACGCCTATCTGGGGAATGATTATCCCTTCTTGAAGTGTCGGGTTTGCGATAGTATCTCAATGGGAAACGGTGGTAAAGTCAATGGGATAGAGGTGTTATCTCAATGACTTTACGGCCGTGTCCCATAGGCTTTTTTTGTATCCCGGATAAGTTGGTAGGGGATGGTTCAGGGCGCAAAGGGCGCATCTTTGCGAGGTTTGTAAAACTTTTATATTATAAAAAAATTAGCGTCTTACTTATATATAGATGGAGTAATATATTTTTTTTGTAAAATGTTTTTGCGAACACGTAAAGATGCGCCCTAATGCGCCCTGTGATTTTTTTGAAGATTTTCTTGATGTCTTAAAGTATAGATAGACAGTTGTTTATGTAATACTGTTCTCTTAGCCCTTTTTTAGTCTTTTGGGCGATATAATCGGCCGAAACTCACATTTACGTGGCCCAAAAGCACGTGTACAGAGCGATTTTCTCGTGATTCCATGAGCAGAAAGCCGTTTTTCCCGTATGATTTCCTCTCGTCGCCAGGACCCTGTTTATCGTTTTTATACGTGTAAAAGCACTCGTGAGAGCCCTGTTTTCGGTACACGTGGTGACTCGTAAGTTAAAAAAGAGCGTCACGTATTATTTAATGTACGCAGTCCCCCTCATGAAAAAAATATTGCAAAAAAGTTCCGAAAAAGTTTGGAGGTTATGTTTTATAACACTACTTTTGCACCCGCATTCGAGAGAG